>Ga0209591_10003916_pt1 | contig 17090 bp, 8 predicted proteins | sample MAT01_FD_187207 | JGI IMG/M metagenome (GOLD analysis project Ga0209591, IMG submission 187207) | Freshwater microbial communities from Lake Fryxell liftoff mats and glacier meltwater in Antarctica - MAT-01 (SPAdes) (version 2) | ecosystem: Environmental > Aquatic > Freshwater > Ice > Liftoff... | reverse complement strand
TTTGCTTTCAATACGAAGCTCAACAAGGCCAGCCCAAGGCACAACAACTGCTTAAACAACCCTCGCTCAATGGTATGAGCGCCAACTTCTGATTCAATATACCCTTCCGCCAAATTCATCAGTTTGTCGATTTCTTCCTTGATTCGCGTCTGTACTCGTATTTCTTCCATAACTTTAACCGGGAGTTTTAAGTTTTAAAATTTTTGTTTTGCAACTTAAAATTAGAAAAACTTTTAAACTCCCACCTTTTATCATTTTGGAAGGGAAAGGGAATGATGCCCCGATTTTGTCACGCACTCAAATGATTTCGCTTCAAGGTATTCCACCCAGTGCTTATGTGGTGCGGATGCAGGAAAAAACACTTCGGGTGTCATATCAAATTATCAAACAATAGCCGCCGCCATCAATGCACTCACGCCCATGCCTCCTAATCGTCGGCACGTCGGGAATGCTCCCCTTGGTGGCAATAATAAAAACAATACAGATGACTTTAACAATTAATGGTATTTCTAAAACTTATCCTAATGGCGTAAAAGCATTGGATAATCTTACTTTGGAAATAAAGCAAGGTATGTTTGGCTTACTTGGACCTAACGGTGCAGGCAAATCTTCCCTGATGCGGACACTTGCCACCTTACAAGAGCCAGACGAAGGTAGTATTTTGTTTGAAGGCATAAACGTATTGAAAAATCCAATGGATTTAAGAAAAACGTTAGGGTATTTGCCGCAAGAGTTTGGTGTGTATCCAAAAATGTCAGCATTGTACTTGTTGGATTATTTAGCAACGCTCAAAGGTATTGCTTCAAGACCAGAGAGAAATGAATTGATAAAACAAGTGTTGGAAATTACAAATCTATATGAAGTTAGGGAAAAATATGTTGATGGGTATTCAGGTGGTATGAAACAACGATTTGGTATTGCTCAATTATTGCTCAACAATCCCAAGTTAATTATTGTGGATGAACCCACAGCGGGTTTAGACCCTGCTGAACGCAATCGTTTCCTTAACGTTTTACGTGAAATCGCCAGTTCAAATATTATCATTTTTTCAACTCATATTGTTGATGACATCAAAGATTTGTGCAATGACATGGCTATTATGAATGGTGGCAAAATATTAAAAAAAATAAAACCATTAGAAGCATTAAAAGAAATAGAAAATAAAATTTGGACAAGTGATATAAGCAGAGAAAATCTTGAAGATACGGAACAGCGTTTTTTGGTGCTTTCTTCTAAATATAACCCAGATAATTCGATAAATATTCGGGTATATGCTAATGAAAATCCAGCTTCAGATTTTGTAACAGCAGCCCCAAATTTGGAAGATGTCTATTTTATCGCCTTAAAAAAAGGCACTAATAACTAAAACCAATGTTTTTAACAATTTTAAAATTTGAAATAAAAAATTGGCTCAAAAATGGGGTATTTTATGTCTATTTATCAGCCTTTTTCTTGATGGCACTCCTTAGTATGGCAGGTGCTTCGGGTGCTTTTGGTGAAGGTTCTGCTTCATCCGAAAATATCGCAAACTCCTCCCTCAGTATTTATGGGTTTACTAACTTTTTCAATAAACTTCTCATTTTTCTTTTGCCTGCTATTGTGGGCAGCACTATCTATAAGGACTATAAGAGTAACTTTCATAGCATATTACACACGTATCCGTTTTCAAAAAAAGAGTACTTATTTGCTAAATTTACAAGTTCTTTTTTAATAGTTTCTTTAATTGCATTTTCAGTTGTGCTTGGTTTAATACTTGGCACAAAAGTACCTACCGCTAATCCACTAAAACTGCTTCCTTTTGATGTCGCAACGTATTTGCAAACCTATTTTATTTGTTTAATTCCGAATTTATTGTTATTTGGAATAGTTGTTTTTTCAATCGTGCTGCTGAGTAGAAATATTTATGCAGGTTTTATATCTGTTATTTTGTTTTGGATATTCAAAGAAGTAGCCATGCGCTTGTTCGGCAATGAGGGACTAATATCTTTTTTGACAGACCCTTTTGGTGAAAGTATAGTACAATCTTATACCCGTTTTTGGCGATTATCTGAGCAAAATACCTTTGCTTTACCTTTGAAACCCATTTTTTTTGTAAATAGATTGGTCTGGTTATTAGTTGGAGCAACAATTTTTGCCGCAACCTATAACTGGTTTTCATTTAGCCAGACGCTATCTCCTTTTGGCTTAAAAAGTAAAAAAAGTAAAAGCCTGTATAAGGATAATTTTGGCAGCATTATAAAAATCAATTTAATTAAAACAAGATTTAGTTTTTCGTTTTTCCAACAAATCAAAACCTCATGGAAACTATCTCAAATAGATTTTATATTTATCATAAAAAATGGCGCATTTATAAGTGTTATGATAGCTGGAATCGCATTTATCAGTGCTATTTTATTGCAAATGAACCCGCAGACGGACACTAAAACACTTCCTGTTACTTGGGTAATTTTGGGCTTTCCCGTTTTCTTTTTCTCCTTTCTTATTCAAATCTTAACATTCCTCTATGCGGGTGTTTTAGTTCATCGCGCAAAAAATGCTCGTTTCTCAGATTTTATTTCGGCTGCTGCTGTTCCAAATTGGGTGTTATTGTTGTCGAAGTTTATAGCATTGGTCAAAATGCAACTACTATTGTTGTCATTAATAATTATTGTAGGTATCCTCATTCAAATAAAAAGCAACTATTACCATTTTGAAATACGGCATTATCTCTTTGATTTATTCGCTATTCACCTAATTGGGTTTACTATATGGGCTTTTGCCTCTTTATTTATTCAATCCCTATTTAGCAATATCTATTTAGGTTTATTTATGTTAATCATGGGGGCATTAGGCATCTCACAACTGCCTTCTTTGGGCATAGAAAGTTTTGTTTTTCGATTTAATGGAAGCCCAAATGCTGATTTTTTTCTCAAATATTCAGATATGAATGGCTACGGACATTCTTTAATTACTTACTTCTTATATAAATTATATTGGTTTGTTTTCGGCTTGTTTTTATTTTGTATGACATTGTTGTTATGGCAAAGAGAACGCACAAATTCAGCCATCGAAAGATTTAAAATTGCTAAAAAACGATTTACAGGAACATTGGCATTTATGTCAATTGCAATAACAACAGGCTTCTTTTGCTTTAGTTTTTATCTTTCTGTACAGGAAAACAAACCAGAAAATAAGTTTTTGTCTGCAAAAAATGAAACACGTTTATTATCTCAATTTCAAACAAAATACAGCAAATACGAACACTTCAAACAACCGAGAATTACATCTGTATTTGTTAAATTAGATATTTTTCCCGAAACTAATTCTTTTACAGCAGTCGGAAAATACACGTTGATAAATAAAACTAATCAAAGAATTGACACGCTTTTGATAAAAAAGGGTTATGATGAAATAACCACACTTTCTTTTGATTCCAAAGCCATCCTCATTGAAGAGGACAGCGTTTTTGAGTTTGTTATTTATAAACTTGAAAAAGGAATTGCCCCGAATGATAGTATCTACTTAAACTTTACAATTAAAAATAAAAAGAATACGCTTTTAACGCAAAAGTCAAATATTTTAGAAAATGGGACTTATCTCAAAAGCGATATTTTCCCTCGATTGGGATATTTTGCAAACACCAAAAAGATGAATCCCAACGATAGTACCTATCTTACTAATCATTATCAAAGTATAGATGCTGATTTAGTAAATTTTGAAGCAATTGTAAGTACGACACCCAAACAAATTGCTATTACATCTGGCAATCTAATAAAGCAATGGTCAGAGAATGGCAGGAAATACTTCCACTACAAAATGGATAGACCCATTAAGTTTGTTTTTGGCTTCAACTCAGGTGAATTTTCGGTATTAGAAGAAAACTATAAAGGCGTTGAATTACGGGTGTATTACCACCCCAAACACATTTATAACATTCAGCAAATGAAGGAAGGCTTGAAAGCGTCTTTGGATTATAATGCACTTTATTTTGGGGCTTGTCAACATCAACAAGTTCACATTATTGAGTTTTCAAGGTCGGAAGGGTCATACGCAACGACTGCGGGCAATTGTGTTCAAATTTCCGAAATGCGTTTTATAAACGACACTCGTAATATAAATGAAGGAACAATTGACCTTTCGTTTTATGTGGCAGCACACGAACTCTCGCATCAATGGTGGGGCAATCAAGTCATTCCTGCTGATGTATTAGGTGCTACTATGATTACGGAAAGCGTGGCTGAATATATTACTGCGAAGGTTTATGAAAAAAAATATGGTAAACAAAGTGCCTTGAAATTTTTAAGCATACAGCGTAATCGTTATTTATTGGGGAGAACAAACGAAACAGAGCAAGAGCCGCCATTATACTTAGTAAACCCTGAACAGTCCTATATTTCTTATGGAAAAGGAGCTATTGCCTTTTATACTTTAAGTGAATTTATAGGAGAAAATAAACTTAATAACGCATTGAAAAAATATTTAGATAAAGTTAAGTTTCAACCACCCCCTTATACAACTTCATTAGAAATGCTTGATTTTTTAAAAACAACAACGCCAGACAGTTTGCAGTATTTGATTATTGATATGTTTGAGAAAAACAATTCAGATTCAATACTTACTCATTTTGACAGCATTAACAATAAGAGATAAATGCCACCAACACTGCATGGAACGCCTATGCTGCCGAAAGCCAACGCTCAAAGCCCACGCAGGGCAGCACAGCGCCCATGCCCACGATGGCAGAAATCAGAGTAAATAAATATCAACGGCACAAGTTACCGCTTTTCGGCTTTAGAAATTGCCCGTTTGATATAACAGAAAAGATTTCGAACCATCGGTGGAAATACCGAAAACCACCTAAAAAGAAGTAGGTCGCATAGCCGAATGCGTCAATGCAGGCAATCAAAATCCTTTTTTATGAAAAACATCATTTTATGTTTCGCTTCGCTCACAGCACTTTTACTGCTCAGTATTTGGGGCTGCCAAAAAGAACCAAATCTTTCACCAAAATCTGAACTTATCGCGCCAAGCAGTCAGGCTGTTTCTGACAGAAGCGAGGGTGGGCTTACCGTAATCGGGCCAAAGCATACTAATCCCTACAAGGTCGATATCATCAAACAAGCCTACAACGATTTGTACGAGCCGGACGTCAGCAGCCTTTCGCCGAACTATCTCTACGTCCGCTTTCTGCCACAATCCCCCCAAGATGTCAAAAAACTGCTTGATACCGGGTTTGAATTATGGGACTTCCCTTTGGACAACGAAATCATCTCCTTTGGGGAAAGATATCACGACCCGGCGGTGACAGACAGTGCTTATACATGGCAATATGCCGTGGTAGAAGTCGGCATCACCATGCCTACCGTCCAATATGAGGTATTGGAACAACTGGCGTTGGTTCCAGAAGATTGTGCAATTGCCCAAAAAGCGTTCCTTTTAACTGGGAATGAGTATCAGACACCGGAACAGTTTGAGGCTGCGCCACCTCTTGTCAATGGGAAATTTGAGTTTCTGCTTGAACACGGAAACCCAAGCGACGGGGGCGGTAGCGGAACTGGAGGTGGGTCAGAAGGAAGGGACTGCAACTGCCCAATTCCTGACCATCAAAGGAAGCCTTCAGGTTGCGTCCAAGTCTTTGACAATATGCTTAGCGGATGGGAAGGGGTCATCAATGTGGATGTTATCACCTCAAAAAGTCAGATTTTTGGAGCCATTTTTCACCGTAAAACGGAGACCGATAATAATGGCTGCTGGATGATCAACCATAAATACCACGGGAAGATTCACGTCTGGGTTCGTTGGGAAAATTCGACCTGCGATATAAAGACGATGGAAGGCAATGCCGATCTGTGGGGCTACAGTTTTTCAAGAAGGGCGCACATTGGATCCTTCTGGGGCCCCAACTACAACAACCTTCCTATTAAGTTCAACTTCACCAATGCCATTAACTCGTTCAATTTTAGAAACTGGGTCGCTTCCTCTGTCAACAATGCGGTGTTTGAATATGGCGGCTTTGTGGCTTCACAGGGGATTTCAGGGAGTTTACCTGGGGACTTACAAATCCTAACTACCCCTTGGGGGAGTGGTAATACTGGGTCTGCACCAATGTTGGACAAAATGGGCTTCATTCAACAAATAATTTTATTCGGGTCTGGAAATGCCCTTTTGCGCGGAGTTTTCAATGTCCTTGGGTTGACACCGTTGCTTCCTATCGCGGTATGGATGGAGGTGTTTGCCCCGGATATATCGCTCAACCTGAACAATTCGGGGGAAGTAAATTCGGACGACATACGCGAGTTGATCTATCACGAGCTTTCCCATGCGATGCACTTCAACAAGGTTGGCAGCAGTTATTGGCTGGACAACATTGCATATACAGTCCTCCATTTGGGATATGGCGACGGAACTGCCGCAGGCGCGGGCAGGTGTTCCGTCATCGAATCTTGGGGATTTATGGTCGGCAGGATCTCTACGCACTTGCGATATGGTGCCAGCAATAGTAACATAGGGAATCCGGCCACAAACACGTGGCGAGCCAGATTGGAAATAAACTTTGCCTGGACGAACTCCAGCGGCACTCCCCATATACCCTTTGCATGGGAATGGGACGTGCAGGACAACAATACAACCAATCCTGCAAATGAGACGGAGAATTCCACTGTAAATGATAGAGTTTTGGGCATAACCAACGCTCAAATATTTAGCACCATGACTTCATCCATGCAGTCAATTCCCCAAATGAAAACGGCGCTAGTGCCTTTCTTGCCTCCAACAGTCTCAATGATATCCTACAATAATCTTTGTGGGAGCTACGGATTCTGATCATCTTTTAACAACGGGATAGGCCAGCTTTGCTAAGTTGGCCTATCCGCATTTTACATAAACATGAAAACATTTTTTTATTTACTTACCTCTATAGTGTTTTGTTTTTGTAGTTGTACTGGTTGCAAGGACGATTGCAGTTCCGGAAACTTGCAATTTAATCTACCAGTTCAGACCTACGGGATAAAGGACACTCTTTCTCAAGGCGATACAATCCGAATAAAATTGGATATACCTGATAAATTACCTGAGCGAAATTCCGGGGTAGTGTATGATTTTATCGATTATAGTTTTAAATTGATTACTTATATGGTAAAAATTGATTCATTTCCGGCAACTGCCAACTCCCAAGCAACTTTTGACTGGATTACGCTTCAAGGTGAATCTCAATATGTAGGAGATGTTTTTTTAGTATTACCAACATTTACTGATAATGCTTATCACTATGAAGTGCTCATTATACCCAAACAAAAAGGCTTATACGTTTTTGGGGTGAACAGCACTTTCGACCGTGCAAGCCCATTGAAAGAATTGGAAGGCCCATGCTCAAAAAACTCAGTTGAAGCCTACATGAAATTAGAAACTGATATGAATGTCAACTTTGAGTTTTTGAAACAAAGCCCTGACCCAAGCCAAGCAAATATTGACAGGAAACGTTTTGATGAGTTTGCTGGGTTTTGCTTTTATGTCAGGTGATCCTGGGAAATTAAGGTAAATTGTACGGAAAATTTGGCTATGAAACGTCACCTGCAAAAATAATAATTCTGCCATCAATGCATCTACGCCCATACCTCCTAATCGTCGGCACGGCTTAGATGCGAACGTTCTGCGCATATACAACAAATATAACCGCCACATTTTCAATATGTTAAGATGTCTACAATCATATTTTCACCAGCCATATAATTAAATCATGAGCAATTCAGCCCAATTTAAATCCCCCCAAAAGTCATTTGCCCCTTTGTTTCTAACTCAATTCCCCACTCTGTTCTTCATTTTTTGCTTCTGTTTTCCGATGATGGGGCAGGAAGAGCCGTTTTTCAAATGCCCCGGATATGTTTTTCCTATTCCTTTAGAAATCCCAGAAGAGGCACCATGTGACATCAACCCAAATTATCCTAATTTTGAATGTTTGTCAACTATTGCAATTGGCCAAGGGACTCCTTTCCATAAGGCTTCTGATATAGGGCCTTCTATTACTGGCAATGTATGCATCACGGGGAATTTCATCGTTGACGAGCCTTTTACATTTCAGGATGCAGTAGTCAGAATTTGGCCGGGGGTTGAAATATTAGTTAATGGCAATGCGGGCCCGTTCAATCCGGAGAATGGGCTTGTTATTGACAATTCTCAACTATTTTCATGTAAAGGGCTTTGGAAAGGGATCAGGATGAACTACCAAGCCTATGTAAACACCCGCAACAACTCTAAAATTGAGGATGCAGAAAAGGGGATCTATTCCTACTTACCTGGCAACCATCTGTTTATTCAGAACACAACCTTTAACCGAAATAGAATTGGTATTGAATTGGTTGGTGATGGGTTCTTAATCAATCCAAAGGTATGGACGTTTAGCGGGAATCAGTTCAATTGCACGGCACCACTCAAAGGAACGATAAACGAATTCACTTTTGCCGGAGTAAAACTTACAAATGCCTCTCTCTTAGCATTCCCAGCCTTATCCTTTGGTTGGTTTCGTGACCTACAGTATGGCATTTATGCAGTAGGTACCTGTAGCATTGGAACAAATAAGGTAGTATTTCAGCGCATCAAAAAAGACGGTATCTATCTTGAATCAGGATTCCTGACCTTGATGGATTCGGGATTCTTTTTCTGTGGCGAAAAAGGGATAAACATCAGCATGGCAAGGCTTGTCAATCTCAAGAATGTAAATTATTTCATCAATAATTCTATTCCACAAATCAATCCAATGAATAAAATCGGGGTTAATATCGCTAAAACCTCTCTAAATGCGTCCGTTACTGTAAACCATTTCGTCCTTAATGCAGACATGTCTGATCTTGGCACGACAATAACCGGTATTGGTATATCTGGCATCGGAGCTGGAACCAAAATTCGTGTTGATGGTGGAAGCGTTTTTAGCATCAAAGCAAACAGCTCTGTTGGAATTCGCTTGGGTGGTGTTTACCCAGAAAGTAGCTTAACAGAAGTTTGGGGTAACCGTTTTCGCATTTCAAACTTTGTGCCAGTACTGAACTATGGTACACCAATTGGCATTTTGGTTGAAAACGGCGATAAAAACAACCTTTCCATCATAGGGAACACTTTTACAGCCTACTCACCTGTAATTATGCCGAATTCTATTGCAGAGTTGCAGTTCGGCCAAGGAATTGTGTTAGGAACAAATATAACCGGAAAAAACAATGAAGTATCAACTAATGCTTTTAATGATGAGGTGCAGACGCTACATGATGCAATATACGTGAACGGGTTTCAAAATATGAAATATTGCTCCAACACGCTTTCCGGTTCTGGGCACAAAACTTATGGGTTTAATTTTAAAGGAACCTGCACAGGAACAGACTTGGTGGGCAACATCCTTAACTTTGGAGGTGGCGAATTTCCAGCCTTCTCGAGCGAGGCTTTGCTCATACAAAGCGGAACAATGATTGGAACTCAATCAAATAGGGGAAATGAATGGCACAATTTCTTGGGCTCAGAGCCATTGCGCCATGCCAGATGCAATGCCCTTCCTGCAGATAACAAAATCATTGTTCATACCCAACAGTCCACATGTGCAGATGAAACCGCCCCTTGCTTTTTTAAGTACCACCCAAAAAAAATTGTCCCTGATGACAACAATGAGTTTTTTGATATTGATCCCACAGGCAGTCCTGTGGAAGGCTGTGTAGGCGGGTCAGGAACAGATGGATTGGACAGGAAAATCGCTCAAGGGTCGTTTGTTCCTTCTAATGACGATCCTGCCCAAGCCTGGGTTTTGGAGCGTTATCTCTACCAAAAATTTAAGGACAACCCAACGTTTGTCAGTGAGCACTTTTCGTTCCCCTCTTTTATGAGCAGCAAAGCGAACAGTTCTGTGGGAAGGTTCTATGAAATCTACAAAAGCATCCAAAACGCCCTTCGGCCCGATGAAAGCCTAAGCGCACAAAGCCTGCAAGCATTGGCAGATAACCGTATTCTGATCGAATCTTTGGCCCTGCTGGACGAACAGATTGAAACGATTGGCAATGGAAGCCAGATGCAAACTCTGTACCAGACCAAGCAGGGGCTGCTGGATCAGATCGGGACTAGGCAATCCACTTATAATGCACTAAATACAACCTATCAAATCCAAACCGTTGCAAACTTACAAACGGCCTACGCGCTAAATGCGGGCACAACAACCGCGCACCCCTACGAAGTCAACGAGAAAACGGTCAATCAAATCTACCTCCTTTCCCTTATGCAACAGGGCGGCGAACTGACAGAAAGCCAAGTGCTGACGCTTCAGGCAATTGCATTGCAAGACCCAAAACAAGGCGGCCCAGCCGTTTATGCTGCGCTCGGGTTACTGCCAGAATGTGCAAAATTCGAGATTCCGCAAGCTTATTCTACCTCAGATGAAGAACTCTTGCTAGAATGGCCTGAGCTTACTCAAAGGAACAAACAGATATTTACTCACCTTGTAGACAGCAAAGTAATAGTCGCACCTAACCCTGCACATTCATCTTTTACTGTTCGAGGGCCTTGGGAAACTTCGGGGCGATTGTCCCTCATAAACCTTCAAGGGCGGCTTGTGCTAAGCCAAGATTTCTCAGGGAAAGAAGTCACGGTAGCACTCGACCCAAGCATCCTATCAGGTATTTACGTCCTCAAGATTTTCATGGACGATGGCTACTCGCATATTGAAAGACTGGCTATCCAGCCTAATTAATTTTTTTCACCGAGGCTGTTCCTGCACAAGGGGCAGCCTCATTTTTGTTCCTGGCTATGCAAGCTGTATCAATATTCACATCATTCTTTCTTTTTCTCTGCTCTTTTGAAACATCCGCCCAAAACAAAAGAGACTACCAGTGGATTATTGGAGGTTACTCGTCTGGCGAGGGTATCTTTTTAGACTTTAACCACAACCTAGTAAATATTGAATTTGGACAAACAGGGATAAAAATGGAAGGCTCCAACACAAGCATGAGCAATGAAAATGGGAACTTTTTATTTGCTTCAAACGGCTGTAAAGTGGTCAATGCAAAAAAACAAATCATGGAAAATGGGGACGGCATAAACCCTGGCATTATAGGAGATTTTTATTGCCCTTTTGGTGGCAGCCCACTCATACAAGGAGTTATCGCCATCCCATCGCCAGAAGGGGACAGCCTGTACTATGTTTTCAATCTTGACTACGATCAGCCTTATGTATTTGACACAATGTTTTATGGGGTGGCTCCACAGCGGCTTTACTATCAAAAAATCGACATGACGCATGATTCAGGCTATGGTGCCATAGTGTTGAAAAATCAAATTGCTATACTTGACACTTTTGCAAGAGGTTATATCAAAGCAGTACGGCATGCCAATGGGAAAGACTGGTGGATTATCGTTCCAAAATCACACAGTAACTGCTACTTCCTTGTGCCGATCACCTCCGAAGGCGTTCAACCAGCCCAACTCAAGTGTTCAGGAAAAGTCTGGACGGACGATGACTCCGGAGGGCAGGCGGTCTTCACGCCTGACGGCAAAAAGTACATTCGCTTTAATTGGTGGAACGGCCTGAACATCTTTAACTTCAACACGGCTACAGGAGACCTGTCCAACCCAATTGACATCATGTTTCCAAATGATACAATCAACTATGTTGGTGGGGCAGCCGTTTCGTCTAACTCCAGATATTTGTATGTATGCGCCAGAAAAAAAGTCTATCAGTTCGACCTGCAAGCACCCAATGTAGAAGACAGTAAGGTGCTGGTGGCAGTATACGATGGCTATCAGAACCCAAATTCCACGATTTTTTACCTTGCGGCTCTCGCTCCAGATAGCAAAATCTACATCTCCAGCACGAGCAGCACCCTGAACCTGCACGTCATTAACAAGCCCAACTGCCCGGGGCTGAGTTGTGAACTGGAACAGCACGGAGTGGTGCTTCCGGCTTATAATTTTGCTACCATACCCAATATGCCACATTACGGCATATCTAATGACAACTGTGACAGCACAAGCAACACAGATGCAGAGCTTGCTGACCACCCAGTTTTAGTTTATCCCAACCCCACAAAAAGGACGGTTTGGATAAATTTAAAAGCCATTGAAGGCGGAGAATACGAAATGAAAATTTGCAATATTACAGGACAACTGGTGTTCTCTACTACATTAATCCAGCCATTAAGCAACATAGATATTTCCCAACTTAAGAACGGAGCTTATTATTATAGCATCAAAGGTGGAAGTAATAGGGCGAATGGCATAATACTAAAAATAGAATAGGTGCGCAGAACAATCCACTACCTATCATGCCTCCTAAACGTCGGCACGTCGGCAGTGGTAACGTTCTGCGCCAGAAAAGAATAAATATTGCCCCGAAAACTAATCCCATTCTGATTTTATCACCCTTTTAATATTTCAAAAATGATACATTTTTTCAAAATCTTCATGCCGAAATTCCCTATTTTCAGCAATCCCAAACTACTCACAACCATACTCCTGCTTGCGGGAATTTGCACTGCTCAAACTACGCTTTGTCAAACAAACAACAATGCATGTGACGAGCAAGATTATCCTTTTCTTTCTTCGGAAATTGGTCTCAACCTTTGTGCGGAATATGGCAATATACCTTGCCAGATTGAAGTAGGAATTGGTACTCCTATAACCCAATCTTCCCAGCTGGGGAGCTCTTTTACTGGCCTCATTTGCATAAAAGGACACTTCTGGATTGACAATGACTTTAGTTTTAATCACAGCATTGTCCAAATCACCCCAGGTGTAACCATTCTCGTACTGCCACCACCAGTAGGGATGCCTGATCGAGTATTCACTATCAACGATTCTAAATTATACGCGTGTGGCAATTTGTGGAATGGCATTGCGCTCTCCAACCATACCGTTATCCATACACAAAACGGCACTAGAATTGAAGATGCGCGGGCTGCGATCAAAGCGGATAATATTCAGCATTGCACTTTACTCATTGAAAACACCACTTTTAACAAGAACGATATCGGCATATATCTGCTCCAGAGCGCTTCATTGCCAAAAACGGCAACAATTGCCAAGTTTAGTGGAAACAAGTTTTATTGTGCAGTTCCGTTAAACGGAACGGTGGATCAAATAAGTCTGGCAGGTATTAAGACAGAAAATGTGCCGTTTACAATAAATCCACCATTAATAGCGAATCACAACATTTTTCAAGGTTTGCAGTATGGCATCCTGGCTGAAGGAACAAACACTATAATAAGTGGGCGATACTTTGAATTTTACGATATGCGAAGGGACGGCATATTCATGAATGAGGGATCTTTGACACTAAAGCAATCCACTTTTCAAAATTGTGAGGAAAATGGAGTAAATATCAACCTTGCTCACTTAGTTGACATCCGTCAAAATTGCAATTTTACTGTCAATACAGACATACCAGCAATTGCATACCCAGAATTTCGGGCAGGTGTTTCTATCCACGGGTTTGCCCTCAATTCCAACGTAGCGCTTAACTTGACGTTTGCAGCCAATTTGGAAGGTACTACAACCCCTGTTAAAGGCATCCACCTGATTGGTGGCAATGTAGGCGCCGGTACAAGGATTTTTATTTTTCAAAGCAGGTTTTCTATCCGCGCAACTGCGTCAAATGGCATCTTCCTTGATGGCGATTTCCCGACAAGTAGCCAGACTCATATTTTTAATAACAACAGGTTCGCTACTGGAAACCCCGACAATACAGGCTCGTCGGCGGGAATATTGACAGTGGGCAACAAGAACAACCTGAACATATACGGCAATTATTTTACGGGCAACGGGTATTGGAATTTTGCGATTTATGCCGATGCGTCTACAGGAACAGGTAACTATATTGCCGACAACCGCATCGAAGGGACGGGCTATATTGTCAGCTCCGGGGAATATTTTTCAAAGGGATTCTTTGTCAACAACTTCCAGAACACTATTTTTTGTTCCAACACCAATTTTTTTGGCTCCAACTATGCGTTTGAGTTCTGGGGCGCCAATACCGGGACTATTTTTACCGAGAACAAAGTCCATGCTACCGCCGTTGCATTGGACATTTTCACCAATTCGGTCATGGGCCCTCAAGCACACCAGGGCAACGAATGGTATCCGGTCGTTGTGCAAGGCCCAATCTTTACGACAACTTACCGGGCGGCTTTTCACGCAAGGTGCCAAACGCCGGATTGGGCCGGATTCAGCAAATTCACGGTGCACACCAACCAGTCAGTTTGGAACGACACACCGCCCCCGCACTACGATTTCTTTTCGCCGTTTTACCCAGAGAATATCGATCCCGCCGACCCGATATTCGACTTTTTTGAAATGCAAAATGGTACGCCCTCTTCGGGCTGCTCAACCCAGTTAACCGAGCCCGGCGGCGGCAGCGGGCTGGACAAGAACATTGCAGACGGGCTGTTGCCAGCCCTTGCTGGCAACCCGTCAATGGCGTGGATAACAAAGGGCTACCTTTACAAAAAGCTCAAAGAAAACCCTTCGCTTGTAAGCACCTACCCGTCTTTCTCCCTATTTTTAAGCAACAACGCCAACACCAACGTTGGAAAGTTCTACGAGGTTGACAAAAAAATCGGTGAGGCTTTCAGCACGACCGAAACAATAAACCAACAAAGCGAGCAAATACTGGGTGCTATTGCCTTTTTAATCGAAGATTTGGCCTTGATCGATAGCCTGCTCGAAACTACGATCGATTCAAGTACATTCGCTTCCCTTGTACAGGCAAAATCGGGCTATCTGGAGCAGCTGATATCCCTTCAAACAAGCGACAACACGCTCAATGGGGCGCACAAAGTCCACCAATTGGCCAAGATGCAGGAGGCCCTCGCGCTTGTACAGCTGATAACGCCCATGTCGCCACTGGAAAGCAACCAAAAATCTGTGAATGAGATTTACCTCCAATCATTCTTGGCTCAGGGCGGCAACTTGACGCAAAACCAAATAGCCGTGCTAAAAGCCATAGGCCAGCAATGCCCACAAACCGGGGGGCTTGCCGTTTCAACGGCATTGAGCATGCTGCCCAATTGTGAAAAGGCTGGATTGAACACCTGCGCCCTTGTGCCGGTTGACAACGTTTTGCCGATGTCTTCTTCATCGGGTGGCCATGGCTTCAAGTCGCCTGTGAGGCAGCGCGGAGATGCGTGGCTGTACCCCAACCCGGCAGGCTCGTCCTTTTTCGTCAACCTCTCCGAGGGCAACACTGGTATATTGACTATCACCGACATTAGCGGGAAAACGCTGCACACGCTGTCCTTGGGCATTGCTGGCGGGCCGACGGAAATCAGCCAAAACTTATCATCCGGGGTCTATTTGGTGAGGGTTATCTGCGATAGCGGGGCAGTGTTCACAGAAAAGCTTGTCGTCCAATCTAGATAATTTCTTTGTTCATCCTTGAGGCAAGGGGCGATTGCGCCCCTTGCCTTTTTCTGCTTGATCCAAACGCGACATCATGAAGTCTTCTCGTTTTTTCTTTCTTGTTTTTTTCACCTTTGTCTTGTCACTTCATGTTTCTGGACAGGAAAAAAGGGACTACCAATGGGTTATCGGCTATGACACTTCCCTACTTGATGTTGGGGGCAATGCCATATCTTTAAACTTCAACCTATGCCCTGTTGACATCTATAGCATTTCTACTGTCCATAATTTCCACATGGAAGGCTCCAACACGAGCATGAGCGACAGGGACGGCACCCTGTTGTTCTATTCCAATGGCTGTTATGTCGTAAACGCTGTCGGGGAGAAGATGGAGAACGGCGATACCATCAACCCCGGCCTGATACAGACCTCTTATTGCTCGGCAGGGGGAAGCCCGTATTCCCAAGGCGTAATTTCAATCCCTGCCCCAGAAAGCGACAGCCTTTACTATGTGTTCAACCTTGACATGGATTTGCCCTATTTTATGGTTGACCCTTTCATTGGCATTGCCCCCGAAAGGCTTTTTTATCAGGTAGTTGACATGTCAAAGGCATCTGGTCTGGGCAGGGTAACAGCAAAAGCGCAGATAGCGGTGCAGGATACTTTTGGCAGGGGGAATATTCAGGCCGTCAGGCACGCCAACGGGGTTGACTGGTGGGTCATAACGCCCAAGTCCCATTCCAACTGCTACTTCATGACCTTGGTGACGGCGCAAGGGGTACAGCCTCCTTTTTTGGCCTGTGCAGGCAAGGTTTGGGGCGACTACGACACTCAAGGACAGGCAGTTTTCAGCCCAAACGGAAAAAAGTTCATCCGCTTTACCCCACGAAGTGGAGTGAACATATACGACTTTGACAACGAGACAGGCAGTCTTTCCAACCCCATCTGGGTTGACATGCCCAATGAACCTTTGACCTTCCATGTTGCGGGGGTGGCCGTGTCCCCCAATTCCAGGTATTTGTACGCCATGGCCCTTAAGAACGCCTATCAATTTGACCTACAGGCACCGGATATTGGGGCAAGCAAGACACTTATTGCCGAATGGGACGGGTATTCTGACCCTTATCCGACGATATTCTACCTTGCGGCCTTGGCTCCAGACAACAAGATTTATATAGCAGGCACCAGCAGCCATAGGTTCTTGCACGTTATACATTATCCAGATAGTGCGGGAATTCAATGCGGCTTCGAACAGCGTGGAGTGAGCCTGCCTTCTTACAATTTTGCCACGATACCCAATTTTCCACAATATCGGAGCGTGCCTACACCCATGGACTGCGACTCAATGACAACCATTACTGAACATGTACTGCCTCATCCTTCGATTAAGATATATCCCAACCCGACCATGGGTCTCGTTTCCATCGAAATTGGAGAAAACCCCTCGAACCTATCCATTGAGGTTTATGATATGTTTGGAAGGCGAAGGTTTTCAAAAGAGATCGAGCAGCAAGATGAAAATATTGATCTAAGTGACCTTGAAGAAGGGGTGTACATCATCACCCTAAGGGCAGGCAAATCAAAAGTTTGGGCAGAAAAACTGGTAAAAATAAAATAAGCAGGCGCAGAATCGAGTAGGGAGCGGTGAGTCCATTTGACCCACCGCAGCCCGCTCACACCACCGTACCCTTCGCTGCGCTCAAGATAAACTCCCGGATCACGTATACGGCGGTTCATTGAACAAGTTTCAGCCC
>Ga0209591_10003914_pt1 | contig 17095 bp, 1 predicted proteins | sample MAT01_FD_187207 | JGI IMG/M metagenome (GOLD analysis project Ga0209591, IMG submission 187207) | Freshwater microbial communities from Lake Fryxell liftoff mats and glacier meltwater in Antarctica - MAT-01 (SPAdes) (version 2) | ecosystem: Environmental > Aquatic > Freshwater > Ice > Liftoff... | reverse complement strand
CCAATTTCACCAACGCCAACCAATACACTGGTTCCGCCAACAGCGACGCCGACCAACACACCAGTCGTGCCAACCGATACGCCGACGAACACGCCCGTTGGACCGACCACCACGCCGACCCCGACCCCGGTCGGCGTGGCCGCAATTGTGCTCAGTTCGGCCAAGAACGGCACCGCGCGCGGGCTCAGCTATCGGGATGAGGACATTATTCAATACAATCCAGCCAGCGGGCAGTGGACACTGGTCTTCGATGGCTCGGATGTCGGGTTGGGCGATGAGGATGTGGACGCCTTCGCCTTCCACCAAGGCGTGCTCCTGCTCAGTGTGGACGACGACTTCAAGCTGGCGGCGAACTACACGCTCAACAACCAAACCCTCAAGGTCGAGGCTGCCGACATCCTCGCCTTCGTCCCCACCCAGTTGGGTAACACCACGCAAGGCAAGTTCCAACCCTACCTGCAAGGCGATAGTGTGGGTCTGGACAGCAGCGGCGAAAATATCGACGCCATCACCTTTGACGCACAGGGCAACCTGTTGGTCAGCGTCACCGGTGGCTTCAAAGCCGGCGGGGTTAAGGGTGATGACGAAGACCTCTTCGCCTTTGACACCACCACCCACACCTGGTCGCTCTATTTTGATGGCTCGCGCGTCGGCCTGACCCAGAGCGGCGAAGATGTGCGCGCCGCCTGGGCCGACCCCACCACCCACCACCTCTACCTCAGCACCCGCGACGACTACCGCGTGACCGGCGCCAGCGGCAGCGAGGACGATATCTTTGTCTGCACCTACACGGCGCTGGGCGCGGACACGGCTTGCACGTTTGCGCCGTTCTTCGACGGCAAAGCCTTCGGCTTCAAGGAAGCCATCGATGGCCTCTTCCTCGGCACGGTGCCCTTGCCGGTCACCGCTACCGCCGCCGCCGCCGACCCCGACGACACCCTCGCCTATCCCGGCGATGATGCCGATACCCCCGACGAACTCGACGGCAACGAGACCGATGCCCAGGAAGCGCTCTCCGTCCAACTTTTCCTGCCCCTTGTCACCCGTTAGAAGCTGTATGAAAAAGCTTATGGGTAATAGATCATTCGAATGACCTACGACCCATAAGCATGTACTTATTTTGCAAAAAAGGCCATGCATTTTTTGAATTCTTTTTTCTTTACGATAAACTTAAATAGATCTGTCAATCAAAATCTGTCAATGTAATACTGTGGTATGAACATTCGCGTTAAAGTCACGCTATTTTCTTTATTCTTCAACCATTATATCCGTTCAGAACGGCTATTACCAGACCATGAAGCGTTCCAATTCTAGTTTTGGCGATAGCTGGTTTGGGGAGCGCCGTCCTTCGTCTCGTGCGCTATACACTCTTATTTAGATTAACATTAGATTAACATTAGATTAACAGAGGTGGTTATGTTTGAATACTGCACTGGTTTCCTGACACAAATCTCACGTTATCTTCATCGAACACAACGCCGCTTTTGGGCAGCACTTATTTTAGTTGGGTTGGTGATGGGCGGGTTGACGCTTATCTCCAAGCCCGCGCACGCCGATGAGCCGGCGGACGTGATTGACCAAGTCTGGCAGCGCGTTCGCCAAGTTGGTGCCTATAAATTTAGCGCCGATATTACGCAACATGTCGTACCAGTTGCCAGTGTCACCAACGCCGGGCGCACCAGCGCCCAACAAGATCTGCACATCGAAGGCGCCACCGATCTGACGACGCAAGCGATGCAGATGACGCTTTGGTCGCAAGGCGGCAACGTGCTGGATCGCGCCAGCGGTCTCGAACTCAAAGTAAGTGATGGCCGCTTGCTGGCGCGCAAAGGCGGCAGTGATTGGCAAGAGATCAACAACTTCACCGATTCGCTGATGCCGCAGGGCGATTTTACGACCTTCCTGGCCGGTGCCACGGACATTATCAAAGTGCGGGATCCAGAAGCGGCGTCCGCTGAAAAACTCGCCACGCGCTACACTTACCGCATCGACGGCCCGACCTTTGCCGCTCATTTGCGCGAACGCACAATGCAACAGATGATGCGGCGCGGCGAGTTGCCACCCAACACCCAGATTGCCTTGCCCAAAATGTTTGCCGAGTTGCAAGGAACCGGTGAATTGTGGGTACGCGCCGATGGCCTGCCCCTGCGCCAGGTGGCCCATTTGAAGTTTCCCGAACAGGATGGACAATGGGTAGCGGCCGAGTTGGATGTTAGCTTCGAGTTTGCCGCCGATGCGATGCCGCAGACGCCGACGCTAGGGGCAAACATTAGCGCGGCATTACAGAACCCAGAGCATGCGCTGTGGCAGACGGTGATACTCGGCCTGATGATGCTGCTGGGCGGTGGGCTGGCGCTTTTCTTGATTGTGCGCCGACGTTCGGCGCTCGTCTATAAGGCGTTGTCCCTTGTCGTCATCTTGACGATGGTGGGCGGCCCGCTGGCGCAGACCGCCTATGCCGAGGCGGCTTACACTCGGCATAAAGCCCGTCAGGAACAGCAGCACGACCTGCAAGCCCAAGCCGAAGCGATGCAAGCAGCCCCACAAAATAACGGGTTGGACAGCGCGGCTCTGCCCAGCCACGAGACGCTAGCGCTGATCCGCAACGACAACGGGGCCAATCGCGATGGCGATCAATGGAGCGATGTACAAGAGTCGTTGTTGGGGACAAACCCGATCGAAGCGGCGACTAGCCACGTCTCGGCCACCAGTACCGAGGCCGAGAGTGCCCTCTACAGCGAGCTTTTGCAATTGGCTGACCCCACCAAAGACAGCGATGGCGACGGCCTCAACGACTACGAGGAAGATCTGCTGGGTACCAACCCAGAGAATGCAGACACCGATAGCGACACCATCACCGACCGTGAGGAAATTGAGGGCTTTACGTACAGCGGCCAGACCTGGCACACCGACCCCACGGAGATCGACAGCAACGGCGACGGTGTCGGCGACCGCGACGAATGGAATCGCCCGGATCTGCTGCACCCCACCTGGGATACGGACAGCGACGGCACCCCCGATTTGTTCGACCGTGACAACGACGGCGACGGCGTGCCCGACTCGGCGGACGTTTCCCCCTTCCGCACCTGGACAACGACCTTTACAGCAGCCAATCCGTTTGAACTGGTGGTCGATGGCCTGGAACAAAACAAGCCGACCTTTGTCGAACTGCAACTGCGCCCCACCAACCCCGACCACCTTTGGTATACCCTTAACAAGCTGGATTGGCCAGCGGATGAGGGCGGCAACCTGCGCGACCTCAACAACAGCCCAGACGATGTCAACTTGATCCCTATGCTGGAAGTGCTGATCCCCAGCACACCCTACAACCTGCCGGTGGCGACGGCCACGGTTGATCTCACAATTCCTAGCAGCGCCCGGGTCGGGAGCACACCAGTGACCGGTACGGTGACGTTGACCCAGCAGGGTCAGGACATTGATGTTGTGGCTAACCTGAGCCAGCCGTCGTTTCTTGCCATCTGGCAAGGCACTTGTGATGCGCTGACGGGACGGGCCAGCAGCCGCGTAACCGTGGCCGGCACCGCCAACGGCACTGTTGCACTGGACGACTTTACGCAGCTCAAGCTGCGTGACCGCGCGACGGGCGGTTATGTTCTGCTCGTCGAATTCGACGGCGTCAGTGGCTGCACCCCACTACCGCAGCTGGCCTTTGACGGCGACGCGATGATCGACACAGCACAGATGGAGCCGTATGGTATCTCGGTGCGCGAGGCTGCGGCAGACCGCGGCGCCAAGCTGCTCTATGTACCGCTCAACCTGGTCAGCGATGATCCCGCTAATCTCAATGGCAACGGCGGACTGCCGGCTACCGAAACGCCACGCGGTGGTCGCGTCGCCTTTAGCGCGATCATCCCCTACGCTGGTGCTGGTTCCTGGCCGCTGGCGCACCGGGCCAAACTGGTCTGGACTGTGCAGATGAAGACGGACAAAGCGTGTCCAGCATCTGCCAATTGCGGCGACTATTATGACATCCCCACGGTGATCCACACCTATGACGATACGTGGACGCTGACTGGCATCGATGTGCGCGAGGAACATGGCGTCAACCTGGCCCTCGTCTACGAAGACCCGGCGGTGGACGACAACTTGAACGAGGACATTCACCTGGCGACACTGGCCGAGAGCCTGGGCTATAACTTCCTTGTCGGGCGCGCCACCAATGACCAGTTGGACATTACGGTGGCCGAATTGGCGCGGCGCGTCAACCACACTACCAACACCGGGGTCACAGAAGACGAACGCTGGGGCACGGAGAATGTCTTCACCGCCGAAACCTACAGCTACCCGGCGCTCGACCGCATGGTGCGCGACAGCATTGACCGCGCCAAAACAATTCTCGATAGCAAGTTTACGCCCGCGCAGGCGGCCAACCCCAATCTGGCGCCCCTGCTACTACAAGTCGGTGAAAATAGCTACCGGGTGTTGAATGCGGACCTGGAATCGAAGAACGATGCGGTCAAGTGGGATGCCAGTGGTCGCAAGTTAACCGTGAGCTTTAACGTGGGCAATGCCGCGCCGCTCAAAACAACCGCGACCGTGCGCTGGCAGCCTTATCAATATGACACCGCCACGGCGACCTGGAAAAACTATGAGATGGCGGCCTTCTGGCAACTGTTGGAGCGTCGTTATGCAGCAGATTTGGCCGACAATTCCGTTGATCTCCACGAGGGCGACCTGCGCCTGACCCAACTGATGTACCTGGTGCTGACCAATGGCCTGCATCAGACGGTCAAACTGGGCGACAAGCCGCTGACTGGACAGACGCTGCAAGATAAAGAGATTCGCACCGTTATGAAGGGGACCGGCGCCGTCACCAAAGTCGTCCTCTTCGTGCCCAATAAAGTGCTGAAGGCGCGGCTGAACGAAGGGGTCAAACCCATTCGCGAACTCTTCAAGATTGCCTACCAAAAAGAGGTAAATGGCGATTGGCAGCTGGCCAGTGAACGGATCTTTGGGCGAGCCTTTGACCGCTTCAAAAACGTCAACATCTATAATTCCCTGTTATTGGGCGGTGTGTTCTTTGCGGGCGCGCTGCTGGTGACAACCTGGGCTGTCTCGATTGCGGCGGTCTTTGTCAAGAACAATGGACTGGTGATTAGTGCAGCGGTGCTCAGTCTTGTTTCCGCCGCCTATTTCAATGTCTATATTCCGATTATTAAAGGGCTAAACGAAGCCGTAAAAGTCGGCAAAACGGCCACCTATCTTGGCCTCACCGACAAGCTGGGCAGCATCAAAAACGCTAAAATTTGGGGGGCCGTGGCGGCGGCGATCACCATCGGCGTGGCTTGGGGCTACTTTATTTATCAGGCGGCCAGTGGTAATATTCGCCCCGGTAGCGTGGCCTTTGGCAACCTGCTCGCCTTTACGATTGCCACCACCATTGTGGCGCTGATCTTCCTCGCCATCTCGCAGATCCCCATCTTTGGGCAGATCATCGCCGGCATCATCGCCATTATTGACGCCATCCTCACCATTATCTGCGAGGCGGGGGTGAAGGAATTGCGCGGCGTGGTCGATAAAGCCTCTACTTCTTGTTTCACCCTCAGCGGCGCGCTGGCCGAATTCTTGGCCAAGGTCTTCTTCCAGAGCGATGTCATCTATGACTTTGAGTCAGACGATTTCTTGCCCAATATCCTCGTGCCGCCGGAACGCCGCTTCCCGCAGATCAAAGAGTTTGGTATGGATCTAGCCAACCCAACCCGTGGGCAGGTGGTGGGCAATGTGATTCAATTCCACGCCAAGATCGGCGGGACATTCCCGCCCAGCAAGCCCAAAGGGGGGATCAGCAACGAAGTTGCCTATGAACCGGAAACCATCCGGCAAACCGGCGTCACGGCCGAGTTCAACGCCATCAAGCGCGATCTGACCGCAACGAATGGCGCACTGGCGAACAATTACGGTTGGTTCATTACGCCCAGCGTGGCGATGCAGTTGAAGAGCAGTTTTACGCGCCCGCCCAACACGGCGATTACGGCTTTCTATCTCTACAACGCTACAGTCCCCGACCAGGCCGTGCAGACGAACCCGATCACGCTGACCCAGCCCGGCATCAACGCCACCTACATGACGCCGGTCTATCTCAACATCGGTCTGAGCCTGCCGGTTTACTCCTGTGTGTTCGGCACGAGTTGCAAAGTGGCCGAATACGCCGCCCAGTCGCTCAGCGACCCAGTTATTGAGGGGACAAACTTCGCGCTCGACATTCTACCTGCCACATTGGATGGCTTCTTCGCCCGCAACTGGGGTACGCTGGGCGGCGGTGGGATCAGCTTTGCGCCGGCACCCGACTTTGACGGCGATGGACTGCGCAACGCGACAGCCAACGGGCTTGACCCGGATGACAGCAAATATGACACCGACGCCGACGGCCTGCCCGACAACTATGAGTTAGAATACCGGTCGCTGGGCGTGGGCCGCGGCGGTGGACAGATTAGCGCCACCCAGAAAGACACGGACAGCGACGGTTTGTGTGACCCGCTCGAATTACAACTGGGCAGCCGCCCCGACCTGGCCGACACCGATGGTGACGGTCTGGCCGATGGTGTGGAAGTCTATCACGCCGACTGTGCCAGCGGTGTCTGGAGCGGCGGCTGGACCTTCACCTACAGCACCAGCCCAGCCAAGAGCCGGCGCGTCAGCAGTGACCCGAAAGCGGTGGACGGCGATCAGGACGGCATGAGCGACCTGGTCGAGAAACAGTTGCATGAGGCCAACCCCGCGCTTTATCCTTTCCATCCGGATGTCTTTAACAACAGCCCGGTGGGGGTCTTGGGCGCCCTCGACGATGATGACCGCGTGGTGAAGCCAGGTGACAGCCTGATCTATACCGCCACCGTGGTCAACAATCTGGAAGTGACCCTGTGGGCCACTGGCACCTTGCAGACGGCGTTCCCCAGCGGCGCGGGCCCCAGCCCACGCACGGATCGCTTCTTGCTCGGTCCCCAAGCCGCGCAAGCGTTCCCCACAACCCTTACTATCAGCGGCGGGTCGCAGCAAAACGCCCGCATTAGGCATGACCTGGCGGCCAGTCTGCTTACCTCGCAGGCTGCCCCGTCCACTGGCGCACCTGGGATTGTCTTTAGCGAAAATTACGCCTTTACCATCGACAACGACCAACCCAGCTCACAGCTGACCAGTGGCCAGTATGTGCAGGCCGGCGGCTTCCGCACCATCGGTGGCACAGCGACCGACCCGACTTCCTACGTCCAGGCCGTAGATGTGCGCATTGTCGGCCAGACTGGGTTTGAACGGGCGACCGGGGCCGGCGCATGGGCCTACACTTGGGCCGTGCCGGCCGGCGATAGCCGCGTTGAAATCCAAAGCCAGGCGATTGACGCCGTTGGCTTTACCGGGAACCCGCCGGCCAGCACCTTTGTGTTGGTCGATGCGACGCCGCCCAATCTCACCAGCGGCCAGCCGGGCAACCCGATCTTGCCAGCCAAGCGCGACGCCGACTTCCGCTGGACACTCGCCCTCAACGGTGGCGTTGCGGACCCCAACATCAGCGGCAACCCCGGCAGCGGTGTGAAAACGGTTGAGATCCTTGTCGAGCCGCGTGACACCGGTTGGCAGCCGGCGACGTTGACCGGCGGTAACTGGGCAATCGCCTATCCGCTTTCACCGTTTGATGCCGACAACAACCGCATCAATGACGCCACCGGTCAATATACGGTGACTGTGCGCGCAACCGACAAGGTGGAAAACCGCACCGCCGCAGCCAGCTATCTCGTCTATCAAGTGCGCGTGGACACCACGCCGCCCACCGCCGTTATGGTTTCCTATGGCGACCAGGTGACGACCAATGGCGATAACGTGACCATCGTCGCCACGCCCTTTATCACCCGCAACGTGGTGCTGACTGGCACGGCCAACGACCCGGGTGCCTTTGCCAGCGGCGTGCAAGGGCTGGAGATCGCCTTCACCCCGGCGGAGTTGCTCGACACGCTGGAAGCAGCCAGTACGCTCTATTATCTCAATGAGCCACAAGGCATCTCCAGCTATGAAGACGCCACCGGCCAAGGAAATAATGGCGGTTGTACGGGCAATCGCTGTCCCGTCAATGACGTGCTCGGCATCTATGGCAGCGCGGTTCAGTTCGACGGCGCCGACGATGTGATTACGGCCACGGTGGACATCTCGGAGACCAACGCCACCGTCAGCCTCTGGTTCAATACAACCGCACCCAATGGCGGTCTCTTTGCCGCCACCACCGGCAACATTGGCAGCACGGCTGACCGCGCGCTCTACCTGACCAATGGCAACGTGTGCGCCTTTGTCCAAGGCGTGCAGGCGGACGAAATCTGCAGCGCCGGCCAGAACTTCAGCGACGGGCAATGGCATCAGGCCATGCTTGTGCTGGCCCCTGGCGTCCCCTTCCAACTCTATATCGATGGCGAACTAGGCGCGGCGGCTGGCCTGGTCAGCGCGTCAACCCTTACCGCCCAAAGTGGTCTGGCCTTGGGCTATGCGCGCACACGCGGCGGGTCCGACAGCTACCTCAATGGTCGAATCGATGAAGTCGAGATCTACCCAGCCGGTTTCAACGCAACCGCCGTCGCCGCGCTCTACCGTCGCTGGCAGCCGGTGACGCTCGCCAACCCTGGTGCGATCACCACCAATTGGAGTTATCAGTTGCCCGCCAATCTGGAAGGGCTCTTCCAGATCGATATTCGTAGCCAGGATGTGGTGGGCAACCGTAACGACGAGCAGCGCAGCCGCTGGCGGCAGTGGCGTGGATTGATCGACACCGCCGCGCCGCGGGTCAGCTTGATCGCGAACTTCAGCGGCGATGGTGCCACCGCCCAAACGACGTACAACATTAGCGCAGAGGATTTCCAGTTAACCGCCGATGCTTACAGTGCTTCCTGCCCGTTGCAAGCCGCCGATTATGTCTACGACGAGTCGCCCTTCTGGCAAGAATTTGGCGATGGCACACCGCGCGTCACCGGCTTCAACGTTTCCTGTACCGTCAATGGTTTTGCGACCAGTGGTGCCACGGCAACCGTCTGTGACGCGTATGGTCGCTGCACCACCGCCAGCGAGAGCCGCGATGTGCTCTACTGGTCAACGATCGAAAATGGCCCTGGTATCTCCGGCATCCGCCGCGCCAACCTGAACGGCGGCTATCAGCGCGAGGAACTCTTTAACAATCTACCGCGCATCACCGGGCTGGATGTCGACAACGGGCGCGGCCAGATCTACTGGCTCGAACGCGACACGGCCACCACCGGGCGCATCCGCCGCTCCGATCTGGATGGCACCAATGCGACGACGCTCCCGATCTCGCCCGCACCGGCGGTGAACGAAGTGACCTTCCCGGCCACCTTTGATCTGGTGGTCAACCCGACCGGTGGCAAGCTTTACTGGAGCGAAGAGAACAAGATCCAATGGGCCAACCTGGACGGTTCCGGCGTGGCAACGCTCTTCACACTGCCGACCGGTGCCAATCCGCAGCCGGATCGCATCGGCAGCATGGTCGTCGACAGCGCCAATGGCAAGATCTACTTCGCGGCGATTGACATGGAAGCCAATAACGGCGACTTCTTTGCCGGCACCCAGGATTCGCAGATCTGGGTGATGAACGCCGATGGCACGAACCCGCAGGTGTTGGTCAATTTCAATACGCTAGATAATGTGATGATCATCAAACTGGCGCTCTCGCAAGACAAGACGCGGCTCTACTGGACGCAGCGCCTTTACCTAACGGGGCCGTCTTCTGCCGGCAGTGGTTTCTTCTTCATCCCCACGAGCGGCGGCGCACCGACGGCAGTCAACGTGCCCGATGCTGACCGGGTTACCTTTTTCAGCATCTTGGAAGTGAGCCCGGCCCCAGAGGACAACCCCCGCTATGCCTACTGGTCGATTGCCAGCTTGATCCGTCAGGTCGACTTGACCACCGGCGCGGCTGGCTTCTTTGCCGCCGAACCGCTGTTCCACCTGATTGGTGGGTCGGCCACGGCGCGCATCCCCGGGCTCAGCGAAGATGCCGGCAACCTGCTGGCCATCGACCTGGAACTGCGCAAAGGCACCAACAATGACATTGTCACCAGTGGTGGTACGATCAACTATCCGTTGACGGTGCGCAACAACGGTCCCGTCAATGCCAGCAACGTTACAGTCGTCGTGACAACCCCCGGCGGTTCCAGCTTTGTCGCCGCCGGCAGTTCAGCAGCATGTAGCCCAAGTGCGGCCAATCAAGTGACCTGTACGCTGGCGCAGCTGGCGGACAATGCCCAACAGAGCCTAAACGTCCAGGTGCAGGTGAGCGCCGGTGCGGGCAGTACACTGGCCGCCAGCGCCACGGCCAGCAGCAATCGCGATGAGCGCGTCCCAGCCAACAACAGCGTCACCTTTGATGATGTACGCGTCTTTGCCGGGCCGACACCGGCGCCAGTCAGCGCCCGCTATCTCTACTGGGGCTTGGATAATCAACTCTTCCGCATCAAGACCGATGGTAGCACCACCCGCCCAGAGCGAGTGGTGAACCACCTGGCGTTTAGCAACGAAACGATCTACGGTGTGGCGGCGGACTCGGTCAACGGTTATGTTTACTTTAGCACGCAACCGAATGGCTTCACCGGCACTGGCTCCATCCGCCGCATCGGTCTGGACAGCACCGGGTTGACCACGATCTACACCGACAATACGTCGCCCTGGCCCTTTGCCCTGGCGCTGGATGTGGAGAACAACCATCTCTACTTTAGCGCCGGTGACTCGATCAAACGCATCAACCTGGATGGCAGCGGCGAGACGACGATCATCAGCAACCTTGCCGGTGTCACTGGCGTGGCGATCAACCCGCTGCGCGACGAGATCTACTGGTCAGATGCGTCTGACCGGCTGCTGCGCGCCAACCTCGATGGCACGAACCAACAGACGATCCAAGCGGGTGTCTATGCCTTTAATCTCGCCGTCGATCCCTATGCCGATGCCATCTACTACCGCACCGACAGTCCGCTCGTCATCTACCGCATCCAGCGCAACGGCGACGGTCTGACCATCCTGATCAACGGTACCGGCTACACCGGCCCGGCGCTCGACATTGCCGCCGGTAAGTTCTACTGGATCGACGGCTACGTCCTGGGTGACATCTGGCAATATGACCTGGCCGGCTCTTTCCCGGTGCTCCGCAACACCGGCGCCACCCAGATTGGCACCGCCGGTGCGCAGATCGCCTCGCAACTGGCGCTGGCCTATACCGATGCCGCGCTGGTGCCCACGCCAACGGCTACGGCTACCAACACGCCGATCCCGGCGGACACGCCGACACCGTTGCCCACGCCGACACCCGGTGGTGGGCCAGCGGCGGACAATCTCTTCTGGTCGAACATGGGCGGTGAGATTCTGCGTGCGCCGGTGGCTGGCTGCCCGGATCGCAGTTGCGTCCAGCCGGTGGTCACCCCTAGCCCCGGCACCAGCGCCGGCGATCTCGTGATCGACTCGCTGCGGGGCAAGGTCTACTGGGTTAACCCGGTGGACAAACGCATCCAGCGCTCAAACCTGGATGGCAGCAATCCGCAGACGATTGTCAGCAGTCTGACCGACCCGCTCGGCATTACACTCGACGAAGAAAATGCCCGTCTCTACTGGACGAACTTCAGCGCCGGCACGATTCAGAGCGCGGCGCTCAACGGCAGCGATGTGATCACCATCGCCACAGGGCTGGTCAACCCGGTCTGGATCGACTTCGCGCCGCGGCAACGTGTGCTCTACTTTATCGAAAGCGCACAAGATCCGTCCGTCCAGGATGATCGGCGCATTCGCCGCATCAACGTCGACGGAACAGGGTTGGTGAATATCTATGTGGGCGACCCGCGCTTCGACATCTACTTCCTGGTCACTGGGCTGGCGGTTAATGAAGATCTTAACCGCATCTACTGGAGCGACGCCGAAAACCAAGATGCCTTCTTTAGCAACGTCAAATGGATTGCGCTGGATGGCACAGGCGGCTGGGAAGCGGCGGTGTCAGGTGGCAGTAATGACTTCCTTTACGGTGTCACCTTTGACCGCAACACTTTTAAGCTCTACTGGAGTCGCGACGATAACGGCCTAGATGAGACGAATATCTTTGTCCCAGGCACCATGAATACCGTTGTGCCGGATATCATTCGGCGCGGCTTTGCCGAAGGCGAAGTGTCCGGGCAGACGGTTGAGGATCTGATTGTTTATGCAACGCCCAATCCAACCACGCAGCCGCTGCAACTGGCGCTGCAATATCCGTCGCCGACACCGCCGACCTGTCCAGTGGACAGCAGCGAACCGAACGACACCGTTGCCAACGCGGCGGCGCTGACGGTTGGGACGCCGCTTACCAACCGCAACTTCCACACTAGCAGCGACGAGGACTGGTTTGTCGTCACGCTGAACGGTGGGTTGCGCTATGTGGTCGGCGCCCGGGCCGCCGGCAGCGACGCCGACACACGGTTGGAACTCTACGCCGCCAATGGGATAACCCTGCTAGCAAGCAACGACAACCTGGCCGCCGATCAACTTGACAGCCAGATTAGCTTCGATGCGCCGATTGATGGCAACTTCTATCTGCGCGTGCGTAATCTGCCACCAGAGGTAGCCCAACCTTGCAACACCGCCTACGGTCTGTCGGTGGAAGAGTTTGCCATCGACCCAATCGAGGCCGAGGAAGAAGATCGCTTGCCGGGTGTGGGACCGGCTGCGTACATCCCGCCGCTGCTCGATAGCACCGTGCTAACGCCAACTGGTGATGCTGTCTTCAATACACTGGCAGCGACCACGGTCGAGGGCGCAGCTTATGCCAACGCGGGTATCCAAACCCTCAATGTGACCTTGAACGGTGCCAACTTCTACAACGTCTCCCCGGGGGGAAACATCACACAAACCGCCTGGTCGCAAAGCTGGACACCGACCAGCGAGGGTGTCTACGTCTTCAACTCGATCGTGACCGACAGCAGCAGCCGAGTGCAGACCGTCACTCGCCCAATCACGGTCTTTGTCGACCTGGCCGCACCACAAGTGACGTTGGATCGCACGGTCTTTACCCGCACTCATCTGGCGCCGGGCAGCGCGCTGGTCAACTTGACTGGCAGCGCCGCCGATACACTGGGGGTAGCGCTCGTGGAAGTCAACGTTGCTAACAGTGGTTGGCTGCCGGCCGCGTTTAATAATGGTCAGTGGCATCTGAGCCTGCCCTTCGACCAAGCCAACAACCAAGCGGTGCAGGTGCGGGTGACTGACGTGGCTGGGAATGTGACCACGATCAATGCGGCGCTGACGGTGGACACCCTGGCACCGCAGATCGACGCCAATGCAATCGCACTGACGCAAAACGGGACGCCGATCACAACGACCAAGCCGCTCAGTGTGGCCAACCCGGCGCTGACGATCGACTGGCCGGCGGCTACCGACGCCAGCGGTGTGCGCGGCTACTATGTCGGCTGGACAACCAGCCCGACGCCGACGTTGAGCAATCTGACTTTCTATCCGACCGCCAGCCAACACAACCAGACCCTGGGCGACGGCCAGGTGGTCTATGCGCATGTGGTGGCGGTGGATACGCTCGGCAACCAACAGCCAACAACCCTGGGCCCGCTCTACATCGACGGCCCGACTACGCCCGACCTGATCGACGACCTGGGCTATGTGGGCTGGCATGAGACCGGTGGTTCGCAACTGGCCGCCGACCGTGAAGTGAGCAAAGGCCCGTTTGTGGGTAGCAGCTTTGGCGTGGTGCAGAAGTTCTATGCCAGTTGGAACGACCGCAACCTGCGCCTCAGCTGGACTGGGGCTAACTGGGATAATGACGGCGATCTGTTCATCTATCTAGACACTAGCGGCGGCGGCGCGACGGAACTCTACAATCCCTATGGCGACGGCACGACGATTGGCTTGCCCGCCGGGATGGGGGCCGACTTTGTCATTTGGGTGCAGGATGGCACAACCGCCCAATTGCGCCAAGGCGGCAGTTGGATCACCCTGGCCACGCTCGACAGCACCCAGTATCGCTTGCGCACCGATCAAGACCCGACGGCGACTGAACTGTTGCTGCCCTTCAGCCTGTTGGGCATCGACAATAACTCGGCGCTGAGCGTGCTGGCTGTGGCTAGCGAAGAAGATGGCCTACGTTTGTGGGCGGCGGCGCCGGATCACAACCCGCTCAACAGCGAACGCGTGATCAACCCACAAGCATTGGGCCGCACCCTGGACAACTTTGACCTGACCCTTTATCACCGCTGGCCGAACCTGAACCTAGGCCAAATCCCCAACGCGGGCCACTTTGCCGACAGTGATCTCGTGGTAGCAGTCAAGAGCCTGTGGCCGAGTACCGGTGCCGGCTTCCTCGCCAGCGATCTGCTTGACCTGCTCAACTTCAACACACCGCTCGACAGTAATGGCGACGGCGTGCTCGACGTGGCGCTGCCTGGCTCAACCAACGTGCCGCCGGTGGGTAACGGACTGACGATCCAGTATCAAGTTCACTATGCCAACAACGGCCCGGCCACGGCGCCCAATGTCAACATTAATCTGACCGGCAGCGGCGCACTGAGCGTGCAGGGCGGCGCGCTCAACCTGGGCGATGTGGCCGCTGGCGCTTCCGGCGTGGTCACCGTCACGGCCACCGTCGGCAACGGCACTTTCGCCGAACTGCTGGCGACAGTCAGCGACGGGCCACACGGCGTCTATGACTTCTGGCGTCATCACCACCCGGCGGATGACGATGCACCAGTGGCAGTAACCATTGTCGAGCCGGCTGGCTTTGCCAAGGCTGGCTTCCAAACTATCGTCGGCACGCTGGATGATGCCTCGGCCGTACCCACGATTGCGCTGGAAGTCCGGCTGCTGCCCGGCGGCACCACGATCCCGATCGCCTGCATCGACTTGACGCCCGAAGACGGCCTCTGGTCATGCGGTTGGGATGCAGGGACGCTGGCCGGCGTCGACACGGTTGAACTGCGGGCGACGGCCACAGATCGCTATGGCAACGTCAGCGCGATGTCGCCCGTCGTAACCTTAGCTGTTGATGTGACGGCGCCAAGTGTCACTCTTTCTACCGCGACAGAAGCCGCCCTAGCCGACGGCTATATCAACGCCGCCGAAGCTGCATTCACCGGCGTCGTCAGCGACAACCGCAACGCGAACGAAGTGGAAATCTGCGCCGTAAACACTTCCGTGGGTCTACCTGTCTGCGAGCGGCGCAACATCCTGCCCCGTAATCAACCGACAGGGGATTGGACGCTAACCTTGGCAACCAACGAAGAAGATGGCGAAACCCGCACGTTGAGCTTTGCGGGGGTGGATGGTGCCGGCAACAGCGCCGTGGTCTTCACCCGCACCTTCCAGATCGATGTTGTAGCACCGATGATCACGGCGACGCAAGGCACAACCGGCACCGGTGTGCTGGGCGGCGTGATCCGGGACGGTGGCGCACTAGCAACGGTCTATGTACGCGTCACCCCGCCGACAGGTGCGCCCTTCTGGGACCTGGCAACGCTGGTGGGCGAGACCTGGTTTTACACGCCCACCTTCGGTAGCGCTGGCCGCTACAGCCTGATCGTTGAAGGCTATGACGTAGCCGGCAATGCCGGCGCCATCGGCCCCTTCACACGTAACGTACTGACGCCAACAACCGGCACGATTCAAATCGTCAAGCATACGGTTAATGGCGACGGTCTGTTTGGCTTCACTAGCAGCGACCCAGACTTGGACGCGATCAGCATCAACACTACGGGCGGCACAGGAAGCAGCCCAGTCTTGACCAAGCCAGTTGCTTCGTATGCGGTCAGTGAGGATTTCCAGGCCACCTGGAACCTGACCAACCTGACCTGCGGTGGTGACAGCGACAACGGCTCGCTGATCGACCTTGCCAACCGCCAGGTGACCATCGACCTGGACGCCGGAGAGGCCATCGTCTGCACCTTTACCAACACGCTAGCGACGGGCAATCAAGCACCGCTGGCGGTGGACGACGGCCTGCCTAACACCGGTGAGATCATGGCGCAGGGCCGCATCACGCTGACCACGCTGCTGGATAATGATAGCGACCCGGACGACACCACACCCGCCGATGGCAACTGCACCGGCTGCACGATCAGCGCCGTCGGCCAGCCCAGCCAGGGCACGGTGACGCTGGCGGGGGCGCACGTGACCTACGTCGCCACCAACCGCACGTTCCGCGGCACGGATACCTTCACCTACACCGTGTCCGACAACGATCCCAGCGGTGCCCTGACGGATACTGCGCAGGTGGCGGTGACAGTGCAAGCCGACGCCATGCCCGGCGACTGCAATGGCGATGGCACCATCAATGCTGGGGACCTCACCGCCTTGGGCTTGGAGATCTTCGACGGTGATGGTAACCGCTGGTACGACGCCGCCGGCGGCAGTGTCGCCTTCAGCCCGTACGGTTGCGACGCCAATGCCGATGCCGTGATCGACGCCGGTGACATCACCTGCACGGCGCGCAAGATCTTCGACAACGACTTTGTCTGCGGTGGGGCCATGGCGGCGGAAGCCAGCCGGGCCACCCTCGCCGTGGGCGCCGGCCTGTTCGCCAAACCGGGTGACACGGTCGATGTGCCGATCATGCTGACCACAGGCGGCCATGCGGTGGCGGCGGCCGCTTTCAGCTTGCACTTCGACGCTGCGCAACTGCACCTGGATGCGAGCGATGCCAACGCTGATGGTCAGCCCGACGCCATCCAGTTCCACCTACCCGCCGGTCTGCTGGCCACGGCCACCTACCAGGCCGAGGCCAGCCGGCTCGACATGGTGGTGCTCGGCCTCGCCCCGCCCTTCCCACTCCTGGTCGATGGCCCACTAGCTACCGTCCGCCTGACCGTGTTAGCCGAGAGCACCGTGGCCAGCACTGCCCTCACCCTTAGCACTGCTTCGCTGGGCAGTGACCAGGGCCAGTCGCTGCCGCTGACAGTGATCGATGGCAACGGGACGGTGCCCACCCAGACCTTCCAGTTGCTCCTGCCGCTGATCAGTCGCTAAGCGTAAACCGTAGGGCGTAAGGATACATTCTACGCCCTACAGTTTACGCCGCCCACCGCTTTCGCGCGGATGCCCACATTTACAAAAGTATGACACTTCATGCGTT
>Ga0209591_10003912_pt1 | contig 17098 bp, 18 predicted proteins | sample MAT01_FD_187207 | JGI IMG/M metagenome (GOLD analysis project Ga0209591, IMG submission 187207) | Freshwater microbial communities from Lake Fryxell liftoff mats and glacier meltwater in Antarctica - MAT-01 (SPAdes) (version 2) | ecosystem: Environmental > Aquatic > Freshwater > Ice > Liftoff... | reverse complement strand
CCTGCGCGGCATCGAACGCCATGATGACCTCGATGGCCACCATGAGCCCGTACCCGGTGCAGCAGGTCCAGCAGATGCTTCCGGGCCAGGCCCGGGTCGACCGAGCCGACGACACCGGCTTCGGGAGCCCCGCCGGACGCACCGTCGATCTGCACCTCACGGTCAACCTCCCGGGCCGCACGCCCTACGAGGCCATGGTCCGCGAGGTCATCCCGCCGGCCGCCGAGGGATCGATCATCCCGGGCTCGGTCATCGGCGTCCGCGGCAACCCCGACAACCGCCACCAAATCGTCCTCGCCCTGCCCGGTCGCTGACGCTCCACCAACAGCAGATCGCGTCGGCGACGGCCGGCGCCGCCGGCTACCTACTGCTGACGCGCGAAGCTTCACGGATGCGGCGCAACGCAACCACCCGGCCCGAGCGAGCGGAGCGCCGGGACCGACCGATCGTCGGTGCGCTCGTCCTGGTCTTCGCAACCCTGGCCGTAGCGTCGCCCTCTGGGGCGGCCGCGTCGGACCCGTCCAAGACCTGTCGGGCGGACGGCCCTGCAGCCGAGGCGCTCCTCCCGACCGTCGACCCGATCGTGCAGCGGTGGCTCGGCGAGCACCCGGAGTCGAACATGCCCGGCCTGGCCATCGGCATCGTCGCGCCGGTCGCGGGTCAGCCCGGCGCGTCCCAGATCGCCCTCATCACGTGCGGGGTGACCGAACACGGCAGCACCGAGCCGGTCGTCGCGACGACGCGCTTCGAGATCGGCTCGGAGTCGAAGCTCTTCACCGCGCTCTCCTTCGCCGACCGCATCCTGGCGGGCGCTGTCGGCATCGACGACACGGTGCAGGAACACCTGCCCGCGGGTGTGGTGGCACCCGCCCACACCTGCGGCTCCTCGGCCTCGACCCCGATGTCGCTGCTGGATCTCGCCACCCACAACAGCGGGCTGCAGGACGACCCGTCCAACATCACGTGGCACCCCCGCAACGACCCCGAGGGCCACCGCCTCTACACCCGGACGCTGCTGTTCGACGCCTTCACCAGCGGCTTCGCCGAGCCGTGCGACGCGCTCCTGTTCGATCCGGGTTCCGGCTACTCGTACTCGAACTGGGGCTTCGCGCTCCTCGGCACGATCCTCGCCGACAGCTACCGCCCGGGCGAGGCCATCCCGCCCTACCGCGTGATGGTCGACGACCTCGTCATCGGGCCGCTCGGCCTGACGAGCACCGAGATCGCGCCCATCCCCGCACCGTCCGACCTCGCTCGCCCCACCTGCGCGCCCAACGCGGACAGCCCGTGCTACTGGGACAACGACAACGCGTTCGCCGGGGCAGGTGGCCTCATCTCCGACATCACCGACATGTCGTCGTTCGTGCGGGCGAACCTCGGGTTCGACCCGACCATCTCGCTCTGGCCGGCGATGCAGCTCACCCACCAGCCTCTCGGAGCGGGGCCCGACTGCGGCACGTGCATGGGCCTCGCCTGGGCGATCACCCCGCCGGGCAGCGGCACGCAGCTGAGCCCGCTGCCGATCCTCTCGAAGGACGGCAGCACCTGGGGCATGCACTCCCAGACGTACCTGGTGCCCGACGGCTGCTGGGGCATCACCCTGCTGTCGAACTCGAACGAGCCGACATCGGTGGGCGACGTCGGCGTTGGCGGCGATCTCGTGAAGGCACTGGGACCGAAGGCCGCGGCCGGCCCGTGCGCGGCACCGACGCCGACGACTACGACGTCTCCCCCGACGACCGAAGGCACGGGCGCCGATCCCTCGACCGCCGCTCCTGCCGTTGCCGTGGTGGTCGATCCTCGCCTCGCGGGCTGATGCCGACCGGGTGGGTCAGCCGATCTTGAGCTCGGGGTGGAAGCGGCGGGTGGGGGCCAGCTCGACGTCGATGGTCTCGGCGATGGCGGCGATCGCCCGACCGGCTTCGCCGTCGGGTTCGTAGGCCATGATCGGGCGGCCGTCGTCGCTGCCTTCGCGCAGATCGGCGAGCAGCGGCACCTGGCCGAGCAGGCGGACACCCAGCTGATCGGCCAGCTCCCCGCCACCACCGGAGCCGAAGATGTCGTAGCGCTTCCCGTCGTCGCCGGTGAACCACGACATGTTCTCGATGACGCCCTTGACCTCGAGGTTCACCTTCTTGGCCATGTACGCGGCCCGCTGGGCGACGCGCTGGGCCGCCGGCTGCGGTGTCGTGACCACGTAGACCTCGCCGCGAGGCAGGAACTGGGCCAACGAGAGCGAGATGTCGCCGGTACCCGGGGGCAGGTCGACCACCAGGTAGTCCGGTTCGTCCCAGAAGACGTCGGTGAGGAACTGCTCGAGCGCCTTGTGCAGCATCGGACCCCGCCAGATCACGGGCTGATCCTCGCCGGCGAAGAAGCCCATCGAGATGCAGCGCACGCCGTGGGACTCCGGCGGCACGATCATGTCGTCGATCACCACCGGCGGGTGCTCGACGCCGAGCATCCGCGGGATGGAGAAGCCCCACACGTCGGCGTCGACGATGGCCACCGACCGGCCCCGCTGGGCCAGCGCGATGGCGATGTTGGCCGAGAGCGACGACTTGCCCACACCGCCCTTGCCCGAGGCGATCATGAGGCAGCGGGTCTTGCTCCCGGGATCGGCGAACGGGATGACCCGACCCTCGGCGTGGCCGTGACCCTGGTGGGTCCCGGCGGTGGCGGCGGGATCGCCGTGGAGCATCTCGCGGATCTTGGCCCGCTCGTCGTCGGTCATGACGGTGAAGTCGATGCCGACGTGCTCGACGCCGTCGAGCGCGGTGACCGCACCCGTGACGCGGTTGGTGATCTCGCTGCGCAGCGGACACCCGGCGATGGTCAGCGCCACCTGGATCTCGACGGCCGACCCCTCGATGGCCACCGAGCGGACCATGCCGAGATCGACGATGCTGCGGTGCAGCTCGGGATCCTCGACGGGCCGCAGGGCCTCGATGATGTCGGATTCGATGACGGCCATGCAGTGCTCCTGAGCTGGGGTTACGCGGCGTTCCCGCAGCAGTTCTCGGGTGGGTCGTCCGCCGCCGGACGGGGCGGGGTGACCAACGGCAGCAATTACTCCTACGCGGATAGGTAGAATACCTGCGTGGATGTCTCACCACTCAGTCCGACCGAGTTCGCCTCGGCGGTCACCGCCATCACCTCGGCGTTCGGGGATCCCACCCGACGCGAGATCTACCTGTTCGCCCACGAGCACGGCGACGACGGCGGGGTCACCGCGGCCGAGGTGGCCGAGCGGTTCGCCCTGCACCCCAACGTCGCCCGCCACCACCTCGACAAGCTGGCGGGCGGTGGGTACCTCGAGGTCAACATCACCCGCGGCAGCAACGCCGGCGCCGGTCGACCCTCGAAGCGCTACCAGCCCTCGGCGCCGCAGATCGCGGTCGAGATGCCGGTGCGCCAGGACGACATCCTCACCACCCTGCTCGGGCGGGCCCTGTCGCTGCTGCCGCCGGGGGCGGCCGAGACCATGGCTGAGGAGGTCGGCGTCGAGTTCGGTCGGGTCCTGGCCGCCTCGATGGGCGACACCCCCGACACCCACCGGTCGTTCCGGTCGGCCCTGCACGCCGTGGCCGACGCGCTCACCGCCCACGGGTTCGCCGCCCACGCCGAGAAGCGCAACGACGAGCTGCGCATCGTCTCGGAGCACTGCCCGTTCGGCGACGCCGCCATCGAGAACCCCGTCATCTGCGCCGTCGACCGCGGCATGGTCAAGGGCATGCTGAGCGCCCTGTACGGCGACACGTCCACCGAGCTCGAGTCGTCCATCCCGATGGGCGATTCCGTGTGCGTCACGGGCGTCACCGGCGTGTCGCTCACGTCGCACTGAGCGCGGCTGCCGGTGCCGCGCCACTACCTCGACCACGCGTCCACGTCGCCCCCACGACCCGTCGCCGTCGAGGCCATGGTCGACTGGTACCGGAGCGGCACCGCCACCGGCGACCCCGGCCGCATCCACGGCGAGGGCATGACCGCCCGCGTCGCCGTCGAGCAGGCGCGCGAGGACGTGGCTGCCTGCTTCGGAGCCCGATCGCGGGAGGTCGTCTTCACCAGCGGCGCCACCGAGTCGATCGCCTCCGCGACCTGGGGCGCCGCCACGCGGGGCACCGAGGTCGTGGTCGCTGCGGTCGAGCACTCGGCGGTCCGCGACGCGGCGGGCGCCCTCGCCGAGCTCGGCACCCACTCGGTCGTCCCCGTCGGGGTCGACAGGTCGGGACGCATCGATGTCGACGCGGTCATCGCGGCCATCACCCCGGCCACGGCCCTCGTGAACGTGCAGTGGGGCAACCACGAGGTCGGCACCCGCCAGCCCGTCGAGGCAGTCGTCGCTGCGTGCCGCGAGCGCGAGGTCCTGGTGCACGTCGACGCCGCGGCCGGCGCGGGTCACGATCCCCTCGACTTCGGCGCCCTCGGCGCGGACCTCGTGTCCATCAGCGCCCACAAGTTCGGCGGGCCACCCGGCATCGGGGTGCTCCTCATCCGCCGCGGTCTGCGCATCCGCCCACTGCTGCGCGGCGGCGACCAGGAGCGGGCCCGACGCGCCGGCCTCGAGAACGTGCCCGCCATCGTCGGAGTGGCGGCGGCGTGCCGCGAGCTCGCCGGTGGCGCGCTCGGCGCCGAAGCGGCGATCGAGCGGCGCCTCACCGACCGGGTCCTCACCGCCGCAGCGGGCATCGAGGGCCTCCGCGTCTACGGCGACCCCGTCGACCGCCTCCCCCACATCGTGTGCCTGGGGGTCGACGGCGTCGAACCGCAGGCGGTGCTCCTCGGCCTCGACCAAGCCGGCATCGCCGCGCACTCCGGCAGCGCGTGCTCCTCCGAGGCGCTCGAGCCGTCGCCCGTGCTCGAGGCCATGGGTGTCGACGCTCACCGCTCCCTGCGCATCTCCACCGGGTGGACCAGCACCGACGCCGACATCGATGCCCTGCTCGACGCCCTGCCTGCGGTCATCGGCCGGCTGCGCGCCCTCGGCGGCTGATCCCCGCCGTCGGCGACCCCGCCGATCGGCACGGGCGCGACCGGGTGGTCAGGAGGTCACGGCGTGACGATGCCGTGCACCGACGTGAAGGTCGACCAGTCGTTCCACACCAGATCGTCACGCTCCCAGCGGGCGACGGGGTCGATGGCTTCGCCGGGAACATCGCTCGGCTGGAGACCCTCGGCGACGGCGGTCGAGCCGCCCAGGGCGACATCGATGCGCTCGGCCACGACGTCGCCCACGATCATCGAGTAGCCGAGGTGCGATGGCCACACGGCCAGGAACGAATCCATGTCGAGCGACTCGATCCGCGCCGGCGCGGGCTGGGCCAGGTTCGAGGTGTCGGCGGCGGCCATCATCGGGTGCTCGGTCTTGCGGGCGACGTAGACGGCCCACTCGAGGTCCTCGGCGCGCTCGGCGATGGCCGGGCTGATCTCGAGCAGGGTGTCGATGGCGCGGCGGACCAGGGCGGCATCGACCGCGGGCGCGAAGCGGGCGTCCTCGGGGCCGAGCACGGTCTGGCGGTCGTCGATCGCCGGGCTCACCAGCCACACCAGTTCGCCGCCCGACCGTGACGGGTGGGCCACGATCTCGAGCCCGCCGAACGAGCCTGCAACCGGCTCGAGGTCGCCTCGGATCACGATGGTCGTGCGCCGCCGGACCGCCTGGCACGACCGCATGGTGTCGGTGGCCTCGCGCCGCTTGGCCCGGTCCTTGAAGCTGGCGACCAACCGCTGCAGCAGGGCGCCGTTGTGCACGTCGTCGGCGAGCACGACGAACCTCGGCGTGATGGGCACGAGCGTTCCGTCGGCGGTCTGCACCTCGACGAACTCGATGTCCTGATCGGTGATGAGGCCGAACTTGGTGACCTCGCCCCACACGAACCGGTGCTCGAGCCCCGACCGGAGCCGGTCGACGACCTCGGCCGGGTTCATCACCAGGTCGTTCGGAACGACGAACGCGTGGTCGAGCGCCAGGGTGCCGCCCACCAACGGGGCCGGCAGCGCATCGGCGGGGCCCGCCACCAACGTGGCGTCGGCCCACAAGCGCAGCCGGTCGGCAGCGTCGTCCGCCGAGGTCACGAAGAGGGTGGGGGCCAGGTCGTGGCGCACGCCGTTCGCTTCGGCCCACTGGCGCCAGTACCCGGCCGAACGCCGCGCCGGTTGGATGCGCACCGCGTCGTTGCCGTCGTAGCCCGCCGAGAAGAGCCCGGTGGCGTCGAGCGCCTCGGAGGGTCGGGTGGGGTCGGCGACGATGCCCACCGAGTAGCGCGGGTGCAGCGACCGCGCCAGGTACAGGGCCTGGATGCCACCGCCGATGATCAGGACGTCGACGCCCAGGTCTCGGTCCATCGGTGGGGGCATGGCAGAAACATAGCGGAGGGCGCCGACGGCGCCGGGCGCCCTGCGGCGGTCCTCCGGTGGATCGGAGGGCTTCACATCGGCGCTAACGTCGTGGCGTGACGCTCTACCTCGTCCGCCACGCGCACGCCGGAACGCGCGCCGGTTGGGCCGGTGCCGACGACTTCGAGCGCCCACTCTCGGACAAGGGGCAGAGCCAGGCCCGTCACTTCGCCGACGAGGTCAGCGGACGTCCGATCAAGAAGCTGTGGTCGAGCCCGGCGGTGCGGTGCGTCCAGACGCTCGAGCCGCTCGCCTCGGTGCTCGACCTCGCCGTGCGCGCCAACCCGACGCTCACCGAGGGCGCCGACGCCGACGAGGCCATCGCCTTCCTGCTCGCGCACGCCCGCCCCGACGCCGCGTTCTGCAGCCACGGCGACCTGATCCCCAAGATGATCCGGCGCCTGACGGCCGCCGGCATGCGCACCAGCGACCCCAACGTCTCGACCAAGGGCTCGTGGTGGGAGCTCGAGGTCGACGACGACCGCATCGTCGCCGGGCGCTACCTCGACCACGGCACGGGCTGACCCGTCTGCGGACGGCTCAGGGTGCCGCGGTGGTGGACGGCCCACTCGGCACCGTCCCGGCCGTGATGGACCCCGCCTGCCGCTCGAGCCGGGTCCGCTGCTGCTGGAGCAGGGCATCCATGTACTCGGGCATCGAGCCGGCGCGCACGGCCTCGAGGTCGGCGAGGCCCTGCTCGGGGAACCCACGAGCGCCCAGCACGCTGGCGCGGAACACCCGGGCGTCGCCGTACTCCGGGTCGATGGCAACGGCGTCGTCGAGCAGCTCGTTGGCTCGCGCGAGGAGCACCTGGGTGTCGGCCGGGTCCTCGGCGGCTCCGGAGGTCTGGAAGAGCAACCATGCCTTGTAGCTCAGCGCCTCGGTGTTGGCGGGCTGGTCGGCGAGGACCTGGTCGTAGAGGGCGATGGCGCCCAGGAGATCGGGCGGGTCGCCCGTCCACAGCGACCCGGCCTCGAGCAGGAGGTCGCGGCTCGTGCGGCGGATGTCGCCGCTCACGGACTCGCCCGGATCGCGCCGCCCCGCGGACTGGGCGACGACGACGCCCAGCCCGATCGAGAGGACCAGCAAGCCGACCACCCACGCCGCGGTGCGACCACGCGAGCGCGGGGGCCGGGCCCGTTGGAACGCAGCCTCGCGGTGCTCGATCGAGCGGATGGTCGCAGCGGCGCGGGCGGTGTAGTCGTCCTTGAGCGCCTCGTAGTCGGTGTCGTCGACGTCGCCGACGTCGTGCTCGCGGTCGAGGTCGTCGAGCGAGTGCAGCAAGAAGGCCCGCTCCTCCTCCAGCGCAGCGAGGGCATCAGGGTCGAGGGCGCGCCCGCGGCGGTGCTCCGGGACCGATCGCCCGCCCGGCACCGTCACCGGCTCCGAGCTCGCCGCCGGGGTGGTGGTGGTGGTGGTGGTGGTGGTGGTGGTCGAGGTCGCCGGGTCGGCGCCGGGCGACGGCGAATCGCCACCCTGACGGCGGGCCTGCTGGCGGGCGCGGCGAGCGGCGGTCCCGGCGCCCTCACCGATGGGCGGTTCCGAGGCGCCGGGGGTCGTGGAGCTCATTTGTCGGCGACCTGCTGACGGCGATGCTCGTCGTCGAGGGCCCGGCGGACGACGTCGCGATCGGCGTCGCTGACGGTGCCGGTCGGTCGATCGCTGCTCCAGCGCCGGAACGCGAACACCAGGCCCGCGAACGAGAACACGAAGAGGACGACCGGGATGATCCAGACCAGTCCGGCCACACCCGATCCCGTCGGGGTCAGCAGGATGCCCGGGTACCCCGACTCGAGGTAGTCGCGCACCTCGTCATCGGTGCGGCCGGCCTGGACCTGCTCGGCGATCTCGATGCGAGCGGCGCGGGAGAAGCTGGAGTTGGACTCGGCGACCGATTCTCCCGAGCACTCGGGGCACTTGACCGTGCGGGCGATGGCGATCACCCGCTCCTCGTTGGTGCTGGGACCGGTGTTACCCAGCGCGCCGATGACCAGCACGACGAGGATGATGACGGGCAGGGGGAGCCACGGCAGCCAGGACCGGCGGCGGGCCGCAGCGGGCTTCGACGCCGCGCTCACAGGACCGTCCCCGGCGACGAGGTCGTCTCCCAGTCGGCGATGACCTGGTCGAGACCTGCGGCAGTGACCCCGGTGAAGTGGGCGACGACCTGGCCCGCCGGGGACACCACGAACGACTCGGGCACGCCGGTGACCCCGAACTCGAGCGCCATGCGGGCGTCATCGCTGGGGATCACGGGCCAGTCGCCGCCCTTGGCGGCGAAGAACTCCCGCAGCTTCTCCTGCGAGTCGTCGAACGCGACGCTGATGACGACGGCGTCGCCCTCGGCCTCGTGCGCCTCACTGAACGCGATGAGCTCGGGGTGCTCCACGATGCAGGGCGTGCACCACGTGGCGAAGAAGTTCACCACCACCCACTTGCCCCTCAGCGCGTCGATGTCGATGCGCTCGCCGTCGAGGGTGGTGCCGGCGACCTTCGGCACCGCGCGGCCGACCATCGGGTTGGCCCCGAAGCGGCTCTCGCTGGGCTGCCGGGTGGCCAACAAGGCGATGAACAGCACCAGCACGATGCCGACACCGATGGCCAGGTTGCGGGCCAGGTGGCGACCGCCCGCGACCGGGTCCGAGCCGTCCGGCTCGGCGGCCGGATCGGGACCGACCTGGGTCGAGGTCATCGGCCGACCTCAACTGGTTCGTCGGGAGCGGTGACCGGCTCGGCGTCGTCGGGGCCGACCGCGCCCTCGGTACGGGGCGGCTGCGGCTCGTCCTCACCCGACCCCTGGCGGCCGCCGAGATCGGGCAGGCGGGCCGAGACGGGGTCGGTCGGGCGGCGCCAGAGCTTGCTGGGGATCGCCGCGAGGATCGTGCCGAAGGCCATCACCCCGCCGCCGATCCAGAGCCACATGACGAGGGGCTGCACGATGACCCGGATGGACACCGGGTCGTCATCGGTCTCGGGCAGGGCCAGCAGCGTCACCATGACGTCGTTGACCGGGCTGGTGCTCACCGACGGGGTGCCGATGAGCGAGCTGGCCGACCCGAACTGGGTGAGGGCGGGCTCCCAGGGGCCGGTGCCGTCGATGAGCACACCGACCTGCGTGCGCTCGCTGTTGGGCAGCACGACCCGGGACGGTCCGACGTAGGTGATCGTGTGCCCGGCGATGGTGGCCGACTCGCCCTTGGCCAGCGTGAACTCGCCCTGCTTCACGTAGCTGGAGCTCGCAGCGAGGGCCACGGCGATCAGCACCACCCCGAGGTGGACGATCATGCCGCCGTTGGCCCGCCCGACGAAGCCCCGCCACCCCTGGCGCCGGGTGGCCAGCACGATCTGACGGAGGGCCGAACCCCCACCGAAGCCGGCGAGCCCGAAGGCGACGAGCGGCGCAACACCGCGCGCCCCGAGCGCCAGAGCGAGCACGAGCGTCCCGGCACCGATCCACGCCGGCCACAGGAGCCGCTCGCGGAGGAGCTCGCCGCTGGCCTTGCGCCACGGCAGCACCGGGGCCACCGCCATGAGGAACAGCAGGCACAGGCCGATCGGGGTGAGCATGCGGTTGAAGTAGGGCGTACCCACCGAGAGCTGCTCGCCGTTGAAGGACTCGACCAGGAGGGGGAACATCGTGCCGAGGAGCACCACGAAGGCGAAGGCACCGAAGAGGACGTTGTTGGCCAGGAACGCGCCCTCGCGGGAGAGGGGCGAGTCGATCCGCCCGGGCGACCGGAGCCGGTCACCCCGCCACCCGATGAGCCCGACCGAGACGGTCACGATCAGGGCGAAGAAGACCAGGATCGCGGGACCGATCGCGGACTCGGTGAAGGCGTGCACCGAGTCGAGCACCCCCGATCGGGTGATGAAGGTGCCCAGGATGGTGAGGGCGAAGGTGGCGCACAGCAGCGAGAGGTTCCAGACCCGGAGCATCCCCCGCCGCTCCTGGACCATCACCGAGTGGAGGTAGGCGGTGCCCGTGAGCCACGGGAGCAGCGACGCGTTCTCGACGGGATCCCACGCCCAGTACCCGCCCCAACCGAGCACCTCGTAGGACCACCACGCGCCGAGCAGGATCCCGAGGGTCAGGAACCCCCAGGCGAACAGCGTCCAGCGGCGCGTCTCGACGAGCCAGCCCTCACCCAGCCGCCCGGTCGCCAGCGCGGCGATGGCGAAGGCGAACGGCACCGTGAACCCGACGTAGCCGAGGTACAGCATCGGCGGGTGAACCGCCATGAGGATGTGGTTCTGGAGCAGCGGGTTGGGTCCGGGCCCGTCGTAGCCGATCGGGGGCGTGACCGAGACGAACGGGTTGGCGGGCCCGGCCATCAGGAAGAAGAAAAATGCGGACACCGCGAACATGACGAGCAGCGCCCAGCCGACCAACGGATCGTCGAGGCGCGTGCGGAACTTGGTGACGACGATCATCAAGTAGCCGGCGAGGATCGCCGTCCAGAGGATGATCGAGCCCTCGAGCGCCGACCAGAGCGCGGCGATGTTGTAGGGGAACGGTGTGCGGGTGCTGCCGTTGTCGAACACGAACTGCACCGTGAAGTCGTTGGTGAGCAGCGCCCGCTCCATGATCACGAACGCGAGCACCGCGCCGATCAGCACGAGGACCGCGAAGTTGCGACTCAACCGGACCAGGTAGGGCTCGCGCCGAGCCAGACCGAGGCTGATCGTGATGATCCCGAAGATCGAGCTGACGAACCCGAGCACCACGCCGGCGGTGCCGAGGGCGACGTTCATGGTCGGGTCGCCGGATCGGTCACCGGCTCCGCGCCCCCTTCTTCGGCTTCGCGCAGGCGATCGGGGTTCTCGGCCTCGTACTCGTTGCCGTGCTTGACCAGCATGTAGTCGCTGTCGAAGACCGGCTGACCGCCGACGGTCGCCCAGTGACCCTCGAGGACGACCGGGATCTGGTCGGTGAACATGTCGGGCGGGTCACCCTGGTGCTCGACGGGCACCTCGACCCCGTTGAAGGCCACCAGGAAGGACACACCGTCCGCGGTGCGGACCGTCGTGCCGGCCTCGACCGAGCCCTGCAGGCGAAACCGGTCGTCGCCGAGCTCATCGCGCTTGTCGACCGCTTCGTCGGCGTTGAGGAAGAACAGCGTGGCATCGCTGATGGCCTTCGAGACCACGAACCCGATGCCGACGGCGATCAGCACGAGCAGCAGGTACCACGGCCAACGGCGGGCGCCGTGCGTCGCCGATCGGCCGGGCGGTGCGGTGCGGGGGGTGAGGTCGAGACCGTCGTCAGGCGACTGCTCATCGGCGCTGGCGACGTCGTCGCCTGGTCTCACGACATCCATCGGCGATCCTCCGGCTTGAGCTGACGAGCGAGCTGGCGCCCCTTGCGGAGCACCAGCGCGGTGTAGAGAGCGATCCCCACGAGCACGAGGCCGGCGCCTGCGCCGACGTAGGGCCACTGGGTGGACGAGCTCCCGATCTGGGCGAGAACCACCGAGACGGTGGCGAGCACGATGCTCACGACGGTGCACCTCCCGTGGTCCAGCCGTCGTCCCATCCTTCCTCGCGGCGCTCCTCGAGGGCGAGGTCGAGGCCCAGTGCGTCCACCTGGTCCTGGAGGTAGGCGACCCGGAACCGGTGCACGAGCAACCACGCGAAGAACAACAGACCGGCGGCGAACGAGTACACGAGCGTGAAGAACATGAGGCCCTCGATCTCGGGCGAGAGGTTCAACCGGAACAGGGTGGGGTCCTGGTGCAACGAGCGCCACCACGTGACCGACTGGTTGACCACGATGATGTTCGGGACGAACAGCAGCGCGACGATCGCCGACCGACGACCCCGCACCTCGGTGCTCGCCGGGATCCGGCGCACCGCCAGGTAACCGAGCAGGAGGAGCATGAGCATCGCCGTCGCGGTGAGCCGGGCATCCCAGGTCCAGTAGACGCCCCAGGTGGGCCGGCCGTAGATGCTGCCGACGACGAGGGTGGCGGCGACCATCACGGTGCCGATCTCGGCGGCCGAGGCCGCGACGAGGTCCCACCACTGGGTGCGCTTCCACAGCCAGACGCCACTGGCGATCGCCGAGATGAAGCAGGCCGTGTAGGCCAGGACCACGATCGGGACGTGCACGTAGAGGAGGCGGACGACCTCGCCCTGGTTGACGTCGGCCGGGCTGCCGACGAAGGCGAGGTAGGCCCAGAGCGCCAGCACCGGGAACAGGATGATGCCGAGGACGCGGGTCGTGCGCGAACCCGACGTGGCGGTCGGTTCGTCGGTGGCAGCCGTCGCATCCTGGACCGGTGCTCGGTGTTCGGTTGGGGTAGTCACGTTTCCTCCATCAGCGAGCCGAAGGCGGCGATGCCGACGCCCAGGTAGACGAGAGCGAAGATGGCGATCAGCCCGACCCACGGCCAACCGTCGGTCGTGGTGCCGCCGAGTGCCGCCTCGAAGGCCCTGGTGGAGCCCAAGAGCACCGGTGCGAGCACCGGGAGCAACAGCAGCGGGAGCAGCGTCTCTCGCACCCGGAGGCCGGCTGCGAGCACGCCATAGAGCGTACCGGCTGCCGCTATCGCGGAGGTCGCGACAACACACGTCAGTGCCAGAAGACCGAAGCCGTCCAATCGGGCGGAGTAGAGGATCACGACACCGGCCACGAGGAGCGCCTCGAGCACGAGCAGCTGCGCCGCGATGCCGGCGAACTTGCCCAGGAAGATCCCTGCCGGATCGAGACCCGACATGCGCAGCGCGTCTCGGTTGCCGTCGGCGGACTCGAGGGCGAACGACCGCTGGATCGCCAGCAGGCCGCAGAACAGCACCGCGACCCAGTAGAGGCCGGGTGTGGCCCGCACCAGGATCCCCCGGTCCGGGTCGAGCCCGAACGCGAACAGGACGAGGAACAGGAGCGCGAGCGGCGCGATCTGGTTGATCGCGACCCGCGATCGCCACTCGAGGCGCAGGTCCTTGCCCGCCATGAGCCACGCGTCACGGAGCACGCAGCACCACATCCTCGGTCACCGTGTCGGGGTCGAGGACGGCCGCGGGGCCAGCCCGATCCATCTCGGTGGCATCGGTCACGTCGGGGCCGATGGTGCCGCCGACGATGGTGACGCTGCGATCGGCCAGTCCCTCGGCCCGCTCGGTCTCGTGCGAGGCGATGACCACCGTGGCGCCGCGGGAGACCGCCTCGCGGACGAGTTCGTCGAACTGGTCGCGGGCGTAGCGGTCGAGGCCGGCGTGGGGTTCATCGAGCAGCCAGAGCTCGGGCCGGCGCACGGCCAGCACCGCGATCGACGTCCGTCGGCGCTGGCCGGCCGAGAGCTTCGACACCACCACGTCGCGGAGCCGGTTGTCGAGCCCGAGCCGGGCCAGCGCCGCATCGGCCTCGGCCGCGTCGGCCCGCACCGCCCGCGCCCAGAAGCGCAGGTTGTCCTCGACCGTCAGGTCGTCGTACAGGCCGGTCGCGTGGGCCAGGAGGCCGATGCGAGAACGGACCGACCGCCGATCGACGGTCAGGTCGTGACCGAGCACCACAGCGGTGCCGCTGGTGACGGGGACCAACCCCGCGCACACGCGCAGCAGCGTGGTCTTCCCGGCGCCGTTCGGCCCCTGGAGAAGGACGATCTCGCCGCGCTCGACGTCGAGGTCGACGCCGGCAAGCGCCGGGAACCGACCGAGGAGAGAGACCGCCGAACGGAGGTGGATCACGGGCTCCATGGCGTGCCCCAACGCTACTGGCGGGCGCGGTCGGGGACCAAGGTGGAGCAGCTGTTGTGCCGCGGTCGACCCGAGGACCTGGGGGTTCGGATCGGCCGAGCCGGAGGTCGAGGGCGCCCTGGTGCCCGAACACCGGCCAGGGGCGGGAGTCGGTAACCTCCGCCCGTGCTCCTCACCCGCGTGCTCGGCGGCGTCGGCCGCGTGATGATCGCGGCCGGGGTCCTCATCCTCCTGTTCGTCATCTACCAGCTGTGGGGCACCGGCCTTCGCACCGCGGCGGCGCAGAACCAGCTCCGCGACGAGTTCCGCGCCCGCCAGGAGCAGGTGCAGCCGGCCACGACGGCGCCGCCCGCGGAGACCACCACGACCACCACACCGCCCACGACGCTCGAGGACCCGAACGCGCCGGCTCCCACCCTCGCCCCACCGACGCCCGCCGGCGAGATCGCACCGGTCAGGCCCGGCGAGCCGCTCGGCACCATCCGCATCGACACGATCGGCGTTGACTTCCAGATCGTCGAGGGCGTCGACCTCAACTGGTTGCAGGACGGCCCCGGCCACTTCCCCGGCACCCCGTTCCCCGGTCAGGCCGGCAACGCCGCGCTCGCCGGGCACCGCACCACCTGGGCGGCTCCCTTCAACCGCATCGATGAGCTCGCCCCGGGTGACACCATCACCGTCGAGACGCTCCAGGGCCTCTTCACCTACGCCGTCGTCGCCCAGCCCGGGGCCACCGAGGCCGAGCCCGTGGGTCACCGCATCATCACGCCGACCCAGACCGAGATCCTCGACCAGCCCACCGACGCAGGCGTGAACACGATCACCCTCATGGCGTGCCACCCCAAGTTCAGCGCCGCCCAACGGATCGTCGTCGTGGCCGAACTGGTGGGCAACCCGGCTCCGACCACCGCCAAGAGCGTCGAATCGGAAGCGGCCAGCGACACCGCCACCGAGCTGCTGACCGAGTCCGAGGGGCTCGTCGGCGGCGACCCCGACGCCCGCTCGCACGCCATCGGCTGGTCGCTGCTCGCCGCAGGCATCTGGCTCGTCACCTACCTGATCGCCCGACGCTGGTCGTGGCGCCGGGTGGGCAAGTGGGTGGCCTACACCGCCGGCGCCGCGATCTTCACCGTGCCCCTGTTCCTCGCGTTCGAGAGCATCAACCAGCTCCTCCCCGCCGGGTACTGATGCTCGCCGTCCTCTTGCGCCGATCGGCCGTGCTCGTGCTGGCCACCGTCGTGGCGGTGGGCGCGGCTGCGTGCTCGGGTGACGACGAGGCTACGCCGGGCACCACGACCACGGTGGCGCCGTCGACGACCACCACCATCGAACCGGCCCTCGAGGAGGGCCGTCAGCTCGACCCGCTCTCGTACGTCCCCGCGGTCGGCGACTGCTTCGACCGCCGCCAGGTGCCGGGCGCCGCCAACAAGCAGGTCGACGTCATCCTCCGGCTCGACTGCCAGCTCCCCCACCAGTTCGAGATCTACGCCACCGTCGAGTTCCCCCTGCCCGAGGACGGCGACACCACCTGGCCGGGCGACGACGCGGTGCGCCAGGTCGCTCGGGCCCAGTGCGCCCGGCCCTTCGACGACTACGTGGGCATGCTCTATGAGACCTCGGAGCTCGAGATCGGCTACCTGCTGCCACCGGAGGACAACTTCGGCGTCAACCAGCTGATCGGGTGCTACGTGTTCGACCCGGCCCACGACCGCACCGCCGGTACCGCCCAGGGCGCCGCACGCTGATCCGAGCCGCGCACCCGCCCTGGACCGCCGAGACCGACCGGGTCAGCGGGCCGCGCAGGGCGCCGGCGGTTGCCGGCCGATCAGCGACCGCTGAACCGGGCCGGCCGGCGCTCGCCGAACGCCGCGAGGCCCTCCTGCAGGTCGGCGCTCCCCCACGCCCGGGCGAACGCCGCGGCGTACCCCTCGGTGCGGTCGTCGAGGACCTCCGCGTCGTTGAGCCCGATCTTGTGCCCCGCGATCGTCAGGGGCGCCAACGTCGCGAGTCGATCGGCCCACCCGAGGGCCTCGGTCACCCCACCGATGCGCTGGACGAAGCCGAAGCCGGCGGCGTCGGCGCCGGAGTAGGTCTCGGCCCCCAGGAGCATGGCCCGGGCCGGCCCGGCGCCGGCCAGACCCACGAGCCGCTGCACCGTCCACTGGTCGACCATGAGCCCGAGCTTGGCGGCAGGGATCCCGAAGGTGGCATCGGCCGCGGCGGTGCGCAGGTCGCACGCCACCGCCAGCTGCGTGCCGGCACCGAGCGCCGCGCCCTCGACCCCGGCGATGGTGGGCAACGGGAGGTCGCGGAGGCTGACGAGCAGCCGGTTGAGGCGAGCGACGAACTCGGTGTCCTCCACCCCCGTCAGGTCCGCGCCGGCGCAGAAGTGCCCACCGGCACCCGCCAGCACCAGTACCCGGGTGGCCCCGTCGGACTCGGCGCGCACCGCCGCGCCCTCGACGGCGACCAGGAGATCCTCGAGCGTCTCGAGGTCGAGCGCGTTGCGGCGCTCCGGACGGTCGATGGTGACGAGCCGGACCCGCTCGTCCTCGCCGCGGTCTTCGACGTGGATCATGATCCGAGCTTCGCAGACCCTCGGTCGCGCGCTCGAATTGCCTCGGCCGGGGCTCCTGGGAGCGTGAGTCGGTAACGGCGAAGGCGGTGGTGTGGGGGTGTGGGCGGTTCGCCGGGGTTCGTGTCGTGGCGGTCGGGCCGAACACCGGCTCGATGATGGCTTTGCGGCGGGCGTGGCCGGCCCGGCCGGGCCCCGCAGTTGCGTTCGATGTGGTCGAGCAGCGGCGTGAACTCGCGACAGTCAGCGGAGCGGTTCGTCAGTTGGGTCGCGACGATGACCTACCGCCTCATCAGCGGCGGTCTGCGCGCTGTGGCAGACCGCCCGCAACGGTGGGGAACGGATCGAGGTGTTTCGCTGGCTTGGCCCGGGGGCCGGCGTTGCGACAACGTCTCACCCCCTGGCGATGATGGCAGTGTGGATCGGTTGGACGAG
>Ga0209591_10003909_pt1 | contig 17101 bp, 13 predicted proteins | sample MAT01_FD_187207 | JGI IMG/M metagenome (GOLD analysis project Ga0209591, IMG submission 187207) | Freshwater microbial communities from Lake Fryxell liftoff mats and glacier meltwater in Antarctica - MAT-01 (SPAdes) (version 2) | ecosystem: Environmental > Aquatic > Freshwater > Ice > Liftoff... | reverse complement strand
CCTTTTCTGGAACGGCCACCGCTTCGGTGTTCCTGGTTGCCTCCCTGGTCGCGCTTGCCGGCTGTGGCAGTGACCGCGAGGACGCTCCGACACCCAAGGCGAGCAAAACCTCGACCACGCCCGCGGTGGCGAGCCCGACCAAAGCCGACGCAGCCGGCATGGTGCGCAAGCTGAAGGACACGTCCTTCGAACACTCGTGGGATTTGCAACTGCCCAAGCGCATCCGCAATGCCTGGATCAGCCCTGAGCTGCCGGACATCATCTTCTTCCAGGTGATGGAGACCTACGAGATCTACGCCGTCGACGCCTACAGCGGTAACACCCGCTGGGTGACACCTGCCTTCGACAAACCCGCTCGTTTGCTGCCAGGTGCCAGCCGCTCGACCGCGATCAACCGTCAGGGTGAATCGGTTACCGACGATCGTATGTGGGTCATCGCTGACGACACGCTGTTCAGCTTCGACGCGATCTATGGCCAAGTCGTCTGGCGCTGGCAACTGCCATTCTCGCCGTCGACCAGTCCGCTGGTGGTTGGCGCGGATGCCACGCAGCGGGTGTACCTTGGTGACTGGGAGGGCCGCCTGCGCGTGGTCACCAATCATCCCGACAAGAACTTCCCCTACGTCCTGTGGCAGTGGAACCTGCGCCAGCCGCTCAGTGCGGAACCGGTGGTCCACGAAGGTTTGATCTATGTTGGTGACCACGCGGGCAGCATGCACTGCTTCAAACTCGATCGCGACCTGGTGTGGTCGTTCGACACCGGTGCGGCCATCTACGGCTCGGCTCTGACGCGTGGTCGTGTGCTCTACATCGGCAACGACAACAACACGCTCTACGCCCTCAACCGCCTGTCGGGCGAGCGTGTCGGTGCGTTGTATATGAACGGCGCGATCAAGCGTGCGCCATTCGCGTTCGACGGCGAACCGGGCCGCATCTACCTGTGGGTTGAGGCCAGCACCGAGAAACCGGCCGGCCTGTACGCCGTGAAAACCCAGTCCGACACCGTGCCGTTCACCGAGACGACCAGACATCCGCTCGAAGTGGAGCGTATGGGCATCGAGTGGTTCGTCGCGGATTTCGATCGCTTGGTCGGTTCGACGCCAGAACACCTGTTCGTCACCAAGGGTGAGAGCACCGTCATCCACGCCCTGCACCGTGCCACCGGCAAGGTCATGTGGAGCTGGGATACCAACGAAATGCATCAGGCGTACCGCGACGACCGTGGTCGTCGTGATCCCCGCAATGCGGTGTTCGTTGCTCAGTACCAGGACAGTCATGATCAGAACCGTTCGCTCTACACCGCGGACGATACTGGCCACATCATCGCCTTCCGCGTGTTCGGCGACAAACCGGGCGATCCGCTCACCGGCGCCAGCGCGGTCAAACGCGCTGCGCTCCCGGTGCCCAAGGCTGCCGGTGGTGTTGGGGCGGCGCCCAAGGCCCAAAAGGACGCACCCTGAGGCGGAGAAGGTCGAGAAGTGATCGGCCGGCGGACCTGCTGACAACAGCAGACGTGGTGTTGGTTCCTCCAACAAAGCTTCGTCCAACAAAGCTTCGTCCAACAAAACACCCCTGGCAGATGCCAGGGGTGTTTGCTTGTGTCGTCGTCATCGCGGGCATCCCCCGGGCGGTGGTCAGATCTGATGGACTTTGATGGTGTTGGCACCGGTCGACGACAGACCGCTGATTACCACCACGGTGTCGCCTTCCTTGAAGATATCGAAGCGCAGGCATTCTTCGGTCGCCTTCTCCAACAGGTCGTGAAGGTTGTCCTGGTAGGGAATAAGCAGCGGTATCACGCCCCAGAACAGGCTCATCTGACGCCACGTGCGTTCATCGTAGCACAGCGCGACCATCGGAATGTTACCGCGTCGTTTCGATAGCAGCAGCGCCTTTTCGACGCCGTTGCTGAGGATCATCACGCCATTGGCATTGATCTCACGCGAGAGGTAGTCTGCTGCACCGGTAAAGGCGAAGGAGAACGGATTGACTGACGAACTGCTGCGATCCAGCTTCATCGTCGGCATATACGGGCTCTTCTCCGCCTCCGCGGCGATGCGGGTCATTTCCGCCACCGCTTCTACCGGATATTTGCCTGAGGCGGTTTCGCCAGAGAGCATCACCGCGTCGCTGCCGTCGAAGATCGCGTTGGCCACGTCGCTCGATTCGGCGCGCGTGGGGATCGGACTCTCGATCATCGACTCCAACATCTGAGTCGCAGTGATCACCAGTTTGCCCATGCGATTGGCTTTGGTGATCAGGTCCTTCTGCACCACGGGCAGGCGCTGGGTGCTGATCTCAATGCCCAGGTCGCCACGTGCCACCATGATGCCGTCAGTTTCTTGCAGGATCTCGTCGATGTTGTCGACCGCTTCCGGCTTTTCGATCTTGGAGATGACCGGGATGTCGCGCCCTGATTCGGCGATGCGGTTCTTCAGGTTGCGCACGTCGCGCGCGGTGCGCACGAAGCTGAGCGCGATGTAGTCGACATCATTGGCGATAGCCCACGCGAGATCAGCTTTGTCTTTCTCACTGATTGACGGGGTCGAGACCTTCACTCCAGGCAGGTTGATGCCCTTGTTGTTCTTGAGCCAACCGCCAACCAGGACGGTGCCGTGGATGTCATCGCCATCGACGCGATCGACCTCGACGCGCATGCGCCCGTCGTCGATCAACATGACATTGCCCTTCACCACATCGCGGGCGAGGCCGGCATAGGTGGTGCCGACACGTTTTGCGGTGCCTTCTGGGCATTCCGCGACCGTGATCACCACCTGGTCACCGATCTTCCATTCCACCGGCTGGTTGTCCTTCAGACGCCCAGTGCGGATCTTCGGCCCCTGCAAATCCGCCAGAATGGCAACCGGTCGCTCCAGTTCTTTGCTGATGCGCCGGATCATTTGCAGCCGCGCGAGGTGGTCGCTGTGGTCGCCGTGGCTCATATTCAGGCGTGCAAGGTTGATGCCCGCCTGGAACAAGGCGCGCATGACCTCTTCGCTGCTCGAAGCTGGACCGAGGGTGGCAACGATCTTGGTGCGCTTGCGCGTACGCTTGGTGATCTGGTGGGCGGTGGCGGAGTTGCCGGAGGTTCCGGCAGTGAAGATGCGGGTGTCGATGGACATGGGCGGGAGCCTAGGACGGGGGGACAGGTGGCAAACTGGTCAGACCTGTCGTGTTGATGGCAGGAGGGCACGTCTCTGACGCTGAGCATGCCCCAGGTTTGTGCTTCGCGCGACAACATTGACTTTGCTCGGCTTGCGCCTGCGGCGACCCCGGCTTCGCCGGAGCCTCGTCCCGCTCGCGCAGCACGCTCGGGGGATTGTTGTTCGCGGGGCGCTGCCGGCGCTGCCCCGCTTCGCCCCGCCACGGGCTCTGGCGCCCCTGGACCCGCCACATCACTCGTCGTGGCATCGACGTTTACCGCGGTTTATTAGGGCTGTGCCTGGACACGACACGGTGGCGTCGATAGTGCCTTGCCGCCTGGGCGAATGGCTCGGGTCACCATGCAAAGGGAGTTTCTGTGTCCTACGCCGCCGCCGCCAAGGCCATCGCCAACGCCAGCTCGATCATCATCACCACGCACATCAATCCGGATGGTGATGGCGTCGGTGCGGGGCTAGCGCTGGTGCATGCGCTCAAGGGCATGGGGAAACAGGTGCGCTTCTGTTGTCCGAGCAAAGTGGTGTCGATGTATGCCTTCTTGCCCGGCTTTGAGCGCATCACCACGGTCGAGGACGAGGCCGCGGCGGCGAAGACCAAGCGCGCGGACCTCATCATCAGCTGTGATGCTGGTGATCTGGAACGCCTGGGTGAGGTGGCCAAGGTCAAACGCACCACGCTCATCAACCTTGACCACCACGTCACCAACACGCGTTTCGGCGACATCAACGTCGTCGATGTCGACGCGGAGAGCACTGGCGTGGTGGTGGAGAAGCTGCTGCGCCGGATGAAAGTGCCGCTCGACCGCAAGCTGGGCGAGTGTCTCTACACCACCATCGTGTTCGATACCGGTCGCTTCATGCACAGCAACACCACGGCGCACACCTTCCGTTGGACAGCCAAGCTGCTCGACACCGGCATCGATGCGGCGGCGATCAACCGCGCGCTGGCCTACACCAAGAAACCACACGACCTGCTGATCTTGAAGATGGGCATCGAGAACCTCCAGGTCGATGTGCAGGAGCCGCGCCTGGCCGGCATCGTCCTCAGCGCCGCCGCCATCAGTGCGGTCGGCGAGCCCGAGGACTGGGGCGACATGGTGGAGATTCCCCGGAGTCTGGCTGGCAACCAAGTGGCTTACCTGCTGCGTGAGGGCAAGGACCGTAAGACCGTGCGCTGTTCGATGCGCTCCAATCCACCTTTTGAGGTCGGTCTGATAGCCCAGGCCCTGGGCGGCGGTGGCCATCGTCAGGCGGCCGGCTGCACCTTCATGGGCGACCTCACGGCTGCTCAGCGCGAGATCCTGCCGCGCCTGCGCCAACAGCTCTTGTGAGCAGGTGTCGTAAAACAGTGGGCATGAATTGCGGTACACTGCTGCTGGAACACACCGTCGGCAACCGGACAACCATAGCGAATCCATGACCGCCAACGCCTTCCCCATCCGTATCGACAGCCTGTTCTACCGTGAGGCCAGTCTCGCCTACCACACCGGTGCACACGAGCATCGGGTCCATCAGTGGATCTACTGCATGCACGGCGGCATGACGGTGTCGATCAACGGCAGCTTCTTTGAACTGCACCCGGAAGAGTCGATCGTCATTCCGCCCAAGGCCAGTCGTGAGACCTGGTGCCGGCAGAAGGCGCCCGGCTACCTGGTGTGCATCTTCGAGTCTTCGCGTCTCGACATGACGCCCATGGAAGGCCGCGTGCTGAAGCTGCCGAGCGAGATGCGCGACGACATCCAGGCGCTGGTCGGTGAACTGCGCCAACCGCGCGGTGACGATTCGCCGTTCCTCACCAGTGCCCTCACCGTGCGCCTGCTGATCGGCCACCTGCGCGCGATCGCCACAGGCATCCGACAACCCGCGTCATCGCTGTCGTCACTCAATGCCATCCGCCACCAGGAACTGGTCGATCAGGCAGAGGTCTTCATGCAGAAGAACCTCCATCGTCAGCTGTTGCGCCATGAGATCGCCTCGGCGGTCGGCGTCAGCGAACCCCACCTCGCGCGCTTGTTCCGCGCGGCCACCAACAAGACCGTGCTGCAGCGTCTTACCGACATGCGCATCGTGCAGGCCAAGTCACTGCTACTGGAAAGCACATTATCGGTGACGCAGATCGCTGGCGAAGTCGGGCTCAGCTCGTTCAGCCACTTCACCCGCATCTTCAAACGCGCGGTCGGTGTTGCCCCATCCGACTACCGCCGCTCCGGTGGCCAGTCCTGGGCGTGAAAAGCATCGAGCAGGACTGACATGAAGGCCCGGAGAACCGGAGAAGAAAAGATCAGTCTCCTATCTCCACTCCGGTTCTCCGGTCTTCCATGTCAGTTCTGCTGTCGGGTTGGCCCTTGGCGATCGGAATGCGAACCTATCGGATCGTCCGCGGCTAGCATCGCAGGTCCCCGAACCCTAGGCTGATCAGTCTGTTCGCTCCGGTTTGCCCTGAAGGAATTCGACCATGACCACTCCCGACAAGAACCTGCGCATCGGCGTCGTCGGTATCGGCAACATGGGCTCGGCTCACGTGACCGCGATCAATGATGGCAAGGTCACCCGCGCCACGGTCACGGCCGTCGCTGATGGCGACGCGGCGCGCACCGGACGATTTCCCAAGGCCAAGGCCTTCAAGACCGGCAAGGAACTCATCGCCTCGGGTGAAGTCGATGCCGTGGTCATCGCCACGCCGCACTTCGACCACACCACGCTTGGCACGGCAGCGCTTGCCGCCGGTTTGCACGTGCTGGTGGAAAAACCGCTCTCAGTGCACAAGGCCGACTGCGATCGTTTGATCGCCGCCTACCACGCGCGCCCGAAGCCGGAGCAGGTCTTCGGCGCGATGTTCAATCAGCGCACCGATCCGCACTACGCCAAGGTGCGTGAGCTGATCGTGAACGGGGAACTCGGTGAGATTCGCCGCGTCAACTGGATCGTCACCGACTGGTTTCGCCCCGAAGCCTACTACGCCTCGGGCGGCTGGCGCGCGACCTGGAAGGGCGAAGGCGGCGGCGTGCTGGTCAACCAGTGCCCGCATAACCTCGACCTGCTGGTGTGGCTGTGCGGCATGCCCACCGCCGTGCGCGCGTTCTGCCAGTTCGGCAAGTGGCACAACATTGAGACCGAGGACGCAGTCACCGCTTACCTGGAGTTCGCCAACGGTGCGACCGGCGTGTTTGTCACCACCACCGGCGAAGCTCCCGGCACCAACCGCCTGGAGATCGCCGCCGAACGTGGCCGCATCGTTATTGAAAACGGCAAGATCCAGTGGACGCGCAACGTCCAGGCGATGAGCGAATTCAGCAAGAGCACCGACCAGAGCTTCGGTCGTCCGGATGTGTGGAACGTCGAGATCCCAGTCGAAGGCGGCGGCGGTCAGCACATCGCTATCCTGCAGAACTTCGTTGACGCGGTGCTCGACGGCAAAGCGCTGATCGCCCCAGCGGTCGAAGGCGTCCATTCGGTGGAGCTCGCCAACGCCTGCATCTACTCAACTCTGACCGACGCGACGGTGAAGCTGCCGCTTGACGGCGTAGCCTACGAAAAAGCCCTGCAGAAACTCATCGCCGAGTCGCGCTTCGAGAAGAAGGTTTCGACCAAGACTGCGAGCGCCGACGACTTCGCCAAGTCGCACCAGCGCTGAAGGCAGACAGCGGATTGAACCGCCACGACGCCACGACGCGGCGGCGGACGGCAGGGAAAACACGTCTCTCTGGCCGACCACCGCAACCTTCTTGTTTCCGTGGCGTTGCCGCGTCGTGGCGGTTTAATTCTTTCGGGGAAGGTGTGTGGTCGTAGAAGGTGTCTGCTCCCGTCGCACGGGTTGAGTGTCCATAGCGGGCGCTAGGACTTGCGCACCCGCCCGTGCTGGCCGCTCACACTCAGACGGAATCCCGACTCCCATGAAACTGCACCAGGTCGCGCTCCAGCTCTACACCCTGCGTGACTTCACCAAGACCCCATCCGACTTTGCGGTCACCGCGCGCAAGATCCGCGCCGCTGGCTACGAAGCGGTGCAGATCAGCGGCGTCGGTCCGATCGAGGATCGTGAGCTGGTCAGCATCTGCCGTGGCGAAGGCCTGCGCATTTGCGCCACGCACGAGAGCGGCAAGGTCATCGTCGAGGAAACCCAGAAGATCATCGATCGCCTGGGCCGGCTTGGTGCTACCTACACGGCCTATCCGCATCCGCATGTGCCGCTGACCACGGTCGAAGAGGTGCTCGCGCTGGCGGCCGATCTCGACAAAGCGGGCAAGGCGCTGCGTAAGGCGGGTCTGGTGCTGACCTACCACAACCACGCGATCGAACTGCGGAAGTTCGACGGCAAGACCATGCTCGACCTGTTTTTTGAGCACACCAACAAGCAGAACCTGCAGGCCACCATCGACACCTACTGGATCCAGGCCGGCGGCGGCGATCCGGCGGAGTGGTGCCGCAAACTCAAACGCCGTCTTCCCATGATCCACATGAAGGACTTCGGCGTCAGCAAAGACAACAAGACCGGCGTGATGATGGAAGTCGGTGCCGGCAATCTGAACTGGCAGGCGATTATCCCAGCGGCGGAGAAATCCGGCTGCGAATGGTTCATCGTCGAGCAGGACATCTGCCCAGGCGATCCGTTCGACTCGATTCGCGCGAGCTATCAGTACATTAAGGACCACCTCGCTGAGCGTATTGGGCGTTGAGCGGGGCTGCGAGCTACGAGCTGCGAGCTACGAGCTACGAGCTACGAGCTACGAGCTGCGAGCTACGAGCTACGAGCTACGAGTTTGGGAGAATAGCAAAAGATTCGTCCGTTTGAGGCAATTGTAGCTCGTGACTCGTAGCTCGTCGCTCGTCGCTCGCAGCTATTTTCACCCTGGTGCCAACGCATCGGCGGATTAAGCCCTTGGCCGCATGTTCGAAGGCATCATGACATGGCTGAGCCAACTACACGATCCGGAGGGGCTCAAGCACCTCATCGTCTCGGGTGGCGTCATCTTATTGATGGTGATCGTGTTTTCCGAGACTGGCCTGCTGGTCGGCTTCTTCCTGCCGGGTGACAGCCTGTTGTTTCTCGCTGGGGCGCTCTGTTCGGTGAACCTGCTTGATCCCGCCACGCCCCCGCCGCTGGATTTCACCATCACCACCGTGGCCCTGGTCGTCGCGGCCATCCTGGGCAACACCGTCAACTATTGGCTGGGGCGTTGGGCCGGCGTGACGGTGTGGGATCGCCCCGATGGCCGGTTCATCAAACGTCGCTACCTGGAGGAGGCCCACGCCTTCTACGAGAAATGGGGCGCGGTGTCGCTGGTGTTGACGCGGTACGTGCCCATCGCTCGGACCTTCGTGCCGTTCGTCGCCGGCGTCTCGCGCATGTCTTTTGCCGTCTACACCCTGTGGAACATCATCGGTGCCTTGTTGTGGGTGCCGGTGCTGATGGCGGTGGGCTATTGGCTCGGCCAGATCCCGTTCGTGCAGCGTAATCTTGAGACCATCGTGCTCGCGGTCATCATCATCTCGATCCTGCCGATGCTGATCGGTGGCGGGATCAGGTGGCGGCGCATGCGTCGTGAAGCCCGCAACGTCGATGCCGGGCGCACCGACGGCCCCTGAGCGCCAATGCCCAGCCGATCGATCGGCCGTGCGCTGGACAGCGTCGGGGTGGTAGGCAAGGTTGCGCGTCGCACCTCGTCCAGATCAGGACTGATGAAACGCCTATGAGCGCCGACGCAATTCTCAGTTTTACCAACGTCTCTTTCACCTACCGCGGTGATTGGCTGCAACGGGTGCACGCCCTGAAACAGGTCGATCTCACGGTGCCCCGTGGTTCGGCTTTTGGCTTCCTGGGAGCGAACGGCGCCGGCAAGTCGACCAGCATCAAGTTGGTGATGGGCCTGTTGCACGGTCACCAGGGTGACATCCGCTTGTTCGGTCAGCCGCTCGGCGATCACCGCCTGCGCGCCAGTATCGGCTACCTGCCGGAGCATCCGTACTTCTACGACAACCTGGCGGTGGGCGAATACCTCGCCTACATGGCGCGCTTGTCCGGTCTGGCGCCTGCGGCAATTCCGGCGGCGATCGATCGGGTATGCCAACTGCTCGACTTGGCGGACCTTAAGAAACGCATGCTCGGTAGCTTCTCCAAAGGCATGCGTCAACGCTTTGGCCTAGCGCAGGCGATCATCCATCAACCGGATCTGCTGGTGCTTGATGAGCCATTCTCGGGACTCGATCCGCTGTGGCGCGCACGTTTCCGCGAAGTGATGGCGCTGGAGCGTAAACGTGGGGCGACGCTGTGTTTCAGCACGCACATCCTTTCCGACGTCGAGGATCTCTGCGACCACTACGGCGTGATCGACCACGGCGTGGTGCTCGAACAAGGCCGGCTTGAGGATCTAGTGAAGCAGGCACCGTTGGTGCTCACCGGCAGCGGTCCGATGCCCAGCGCCGCGATGGGCAACCACGATGGCACGTGGCGCTGGCAGTTTCCTGAGGCCGAGCGCGAAAAGAACCTCGCCGCGTTACCTGCTGGCGCACAGATCCTGCGCTTGGAGCGCAACCGCATCGGCCTGGAAGACTATTTCGTTGCGCGCGTGAAGGCGTTCCATGCGGCGGGCAAACGCCTCGATGCTCCGGCAGGAGCGGCGTCATGATCGCTGTCATCGCCTGGGCCACCTGCCGCGAAGCGGTGCGTTCGCGCACCTTCCTGCTGTTGTTGGCGGTGTACCTGCTTGGCGTGTTGATGTCGCGCATCGTCGGTTGGATCAGCGCCACTGACGGCAACGTCATCACCACCGACGTGGTGTTCAGCCTGCAATCGATCATGGGTGTGCTGGTGGCGGTGGCGACCGGCACCGCGCTGGTGCACGTCGAAATCCAGCAAAAGACGCTCTACACGGTGTTGTCACGACCGCTGCCGCGCTGGCAGTTCGTGCTTGGCAAGTACCTTGGTCTGTGCCTCGCTCTGGTGGCAGGTCAGGTGGCGATGCTGATCATCGGCTTGATCTACCTCGCGGCTACCGGCGCGCCGGTGCACTATTGGCTGCTGATCGCTGGCCTGCTGACCATTGTCGAGGTGTTGGTGATGGCAGCGGTCAGCCTGTGCTGGACCGCGCTGTCGTCACCACTGCTGGCCGCGGTCCTTGGTTTGGCGACGTATGCGCTCGGACATGCCGTGCATTCCCTGCCTGGGCTGGTGCACCACCTCCACGGTACGCAGCAGACCATCGCCATTGTCCTTGCCAGTCTGGTGCCGGACCTCGGGCAGTTCGCCTACCGCAACGAAGCGGTTTACCGCACGCCGATCGCGCTTGATGATCTGTTCATGCGTTTGGTCTATGGTGGTCTGTGGTGTGCGTTGCTGGTGGTGATCACGGTGGCGGTGGTCCGGCGGAAGCAGCTGTGAGCGACGAGCTACGCGCAGCGCGCTTCGCCCGTTGTGCTTCGCGCAGCGCGCTTCGCCCGTTGTGCTTCGCGCAGCGCGCTTCGCCCGTTGTGCTTCGCACAGCGAGCGACGTGCAGCAGAAACCTTGCGCTCCTTCCCAGCGCGCAGCTCGCCGCGCGCAGCTCGTCGCGCGCAGCTCGTCGCGCGCACCTCGCCGCCAGGGAGCCTACCCATGACCGCCTGGCGCAGCTACGGTCTTGGACTGGTGATGCTCGTCGGCGCGGTGGCACTGATCGGCTGGAACAGCAGCCGGTTCCTCACTGCCAAACCAGAAATCCGCGCCAAGGATCTCGATTTCTTGCCGGCGCCCGAGACTGCTCGCGTGCTCGCACTCGGTCACACCAACACGCTCGCCAAGTTGCGTTGGGTCGACTCGTTCGCCTACTTCCAGTATCAGCTCGATCGCAAGGACGACACCGTCGCCGGTGGTGGGACGGGGTTCCGTCGTTTGTACGAGACGCTCATCGCACTCGATCCGAAGTTCCAGCCGTTCTACGAACACGCGTCGATGAATACCTCGGGTGTGCTCCAACAGCATTGGATCGCGCTGGGCTTTCTCATGCGCGGGAATCAGGAACTGCCGCAGTCACGCGAGCTGTGGCGCAACACCGCCACCTGCCTCAAGACCTTCTTCAACTGGGATACCAAACAGCCGTTGTTGTTCGATGCCTTTCTCGCCCAATGGGAAGCCGCCGAAGATCTACCTGAGGCCAAACGCATGGTGTGGGACTGGAAGCGTGGCTTTGGCTCGCGCGCCTTCACCGGCCTGGAACAGTTGCCGTATTGGCTCGACCAACTGCAAGCCACCACGGCCGGCACGCCGAATGGTGACTATGTCGATACCACCATCCGCGAATTGCTCGCACGTTTCGGGGCACGCGAGTTGACCGCGCTGGCGGCGAGCTGGCGCATTGTCCGGGGTGGCGTGCCGGTCACCCGCGCCGAGCTGGCCGACAACCTGACGCTCATTGATCCGCTGCGTCCGGTGGTGGAGGACGGCCCCCACCCCACGCGTATCGACGAGATCGTCGACCCGCGCCTGGTGCGTCGCCGTTATCCCACCGGCTTGCCTACCCATGGCCCGTTGGTGGTGGTCGATGGCCGGCTGACGCTGCGCAGTGATCCGTATGGTTTGCCATGGAAGCTGGTCGGTGACAACGTGGTCAGCATCGGGCAATCCCACGCGTCTTACGAGAAAATGCTGGGACGGGTGACCGTCGCCCTGTTGGAACTCGCGCAGAAGGAGGGTCGCTGGCCGACCAGCCTGGAGGAAGCCAAGACCATGGGGCTAGGTCTCCCTGATCCACCCGAGGACGGTCGCCTGCGCCTCGATGGTCGTCGGGTGCTGGTCGACTGGTCTGTGGAGGCTGGGGTGCCCTGGGTACTCCGTCATGAGCATAATTGACGTGTTAATATAGAGGGGGTGTTTATCGTGCCGCGTGCCATCAGCCGATTTGAAGGCCTGTCACCGGCCCGTATCCACTCCGTTCCCCCGCGTTGGCCTATCCGACCGGCCCCAAACTCCTGCCCCGGTTGCGTAAACCGGCAGCAGAGACCTGGGGCAGGCCGGTCATTGTCAGCCCGGTTCTGCTACTAGACTCCGCCTCCCCCGTTGAAACCCCCGCCCGGCCCTTGGCCGGATGGTGACCCTGAGAGATCCCATGGCCAAGTCGACGTCCCCGGTCAAGAGCGCTCCCCCCGCTGCCCCTGCTGCTGATGGTGCGCCCGCCGCGACCGCCACCGCGGAACCGATGTCGATCAAAGACGTCGTCGCCACGCTGGTGAAAAACAGCAAGGGCAAGGGCATGGTCACGTACGACCAGCTCAACGCTCTGCTGCCGGACGCGATGAATGATCCGGAGCAGCTCGACCAGGTCCTGGAGCAGCTCGACGGCAAAGGCGTCGAACTGGTCGAGGAGATGGGCGGCACCAGCGACGAGGTCAGCGAGTTCAGCGAAGACACCGGCGGCACGCGCGAAGGTGAAGAAGGCCGCCCGCCCTCCACTGGTCGCTACGAAGCTGCTGAAGCCACGCCTGACGGCGACGAAGCCGACATCGGCGAAAAGATCGACGACCCGGTGCGCATGTACCTGTCGCAGATGGGCGAAATCCCGCTGTTGACCCGCGACCAGGAAATCGAACTCGCCCGCCGCATCGAGATCTACCGCGATGGTTTCCGGCGCAAGGTCATGACCATGCCCGAAGCGATTCGTCGCGGCATCGGCTGGGTCGAAGAGCAAAAAGAGATCAAGGAGCAGCAGGAAAAGAATGCGAAGAGCCACGGCTCGTCGCCTTCCCGTGATGATTACCTGGATCGCGCCGCCAATCACCTGGGCACGCTCAATCGCGTGGTCGGCCACAGCGCGCCGCTCTCCGAGCAGGTCTGCAATGGGGAAGTGACCGTGCGCCAGGAGCAGCTCCTGCGCAATCGCCTGACCCGTGCCTACCGCCTGCTCGAAGAGATGGAGCTCGACGCCAAGACCGTCATCCAGGTCAAGGACGAGATGCTCGACATGCGCCGCAAGGTCCTGCGCCTGCGCCGTGAAATCGAGCAGAACAAGCGCAAGAAGGGCATGGTCAAAGAGAAGGAGCAGGAGCTCATCAACCTCGCGCTGCAGATCGGCGAACCGATTGATCGCTTCCTCGAACGCTGCGTCGCGGTGTCCAAGCGCTTCCGTCTCTACGAAGAAGCGAAGCAGAAGCTGTCGTGCGGCAACCTGCGCTTGGTGGTCTCGATCGCCAAGAAGTACCGCAACCGCGGTCTGTCGTTCCTGGATCTGATCCAGGAAGGCAACGCCGGCCTGATGAAGGCGGTTGAGAAGTACGAGTACAAGCGCGGCTACAAGTTCTCGACCTACGCCACGTGGTGGATTCGTCAGGGCATCACCCGCGCGATCGCCGACCAGGCACGCACCATCCGCATCCCGGTGCACATGATCGAAACCATGGGCAAACTGCGGAAGATCCAGAAGGACATCCTGCAGGATACCGGCCGCGAAGCGACGATTGAAGAAGTCGCGGAACGCGCCGGCATCAGCGTCGGCGAGTGCAAGCGCGTCATCCGCGTATCGAAGCACCCGATCAGCCTCGACCGTCCGATCGGCGACAGCGACGACTGCTACTTCGGCGACTTCCTCGAAGACAAGAGCGCGGAGAATCCAGCCAACATCAGCTCCAACGAGCTGCTGAAGGAAAAGATCACCGAGGTGCTCGACACCCTCACCGATCGTGAACGTGAAATCATCTGCCTGCGCTACGGCATCGGCGATGGCTACACCTACACCCTCGAAGAGGTCGGTCGCCGCTTCAACGTGACGCGCGAGCGTATCCGCCAGATCGAAGCCAAGTCGATCAAGAAGCTCCAGCATCCGCTGCGTAGCCGTAAGCTTGAGGGCTTCATTGATACCAAGGCGCATTGAAGCCAGGGCTTTGCCCCGCACTTCATGTGACCTTCACCCGACGCCTGCCTTTTGGCCGGCGTCGGGCGTTTCTGCGGCCGGGCTACTGACCGTAGCGAACCAAGAAGTCCCAGGGTAACCTTCCCGGCGATGTCCCCTGAACTGCCATTTACCATCATCCGCCATGCTGACCGCGTGCTGATCACCATCCATCGGGATGCCGGTCAGCATGAAGGTCTGATTACTCAGCAGAGCTACACCTGGATCCAGGACATGAAGGGCACGGTCGAGCTCGACTTCGCCCAGCTCAACGCGGTCAATTCGCTGTTGGTCGCTTGGCTGTTCCATTTGGTCCAGGCTGGTCGGCTGTCGAGCCTGGTGATCCGTCACGCGAACTCGTTCGTGGTCGGTCAACTCAAACAGTTCTACCTCGACCGTTTCGTCACCATCACCTACGACGGTTGATCGTCCATACGTGTTGGCCGCTCATTCGTCATTGGCGAACAACTCAGCGGACCAATCACAATAGCGATACCATGGGTTTGTTCGCCAAGCATAGATCATGACCACAAGTCCAGCCGTGTAGCATAGCGACACGAATCCGCCAAACAGTTTGAGATACCAAGGTTCTAAATAGTCGGCTGCGCGTTTCTCGTAGACGGGTCAGTCACGCCATAAACCAAGCCCCACCAGGAATCTGGTGTGGCTTGGTCACGCATGGCGGAGCAACACGGACTACGTGCGAACCGTTGCGTTCACGGCACAAACCACCGCCGGACAGGAGGGTAGATCGCATCGCTGGTCTGTCAGCGGTTCCCCTCTGATGTTCAAGCCCACATAAAATCTACAGCCGCCTCATGCAGTTCGGGACAACACAACAAGCACAGGAGGACTCGCCCTTGTTCCTGTATATTATATAGTACACTGCTGAAGATGACGCCGGAGCCAACTCTTCATGTACGGTTCTACCGGACGGAAACCGGCGCTGAGCCGGTCCGTAACTAGGTCCTGGATCTGACCAATGGTGATTGCCGAGCGGTCGGCATCGCTTTGAACGAGATCCAGTTCCGCTGGCCGATCGGCATGCCACGGGTGCGCAAGCTGCAACCACGCCTGTGGGAGGCGCGCATCATCGTAAAGGACGGCATCGCTCGGGTCTTCTTCACTGTCGATGGGATCTACCTGGTGCTCCTGCACGGCTTCATCAAGAAATCACAGAAGGCTCCTGCCTCCGACTTGGAAACCGCAATCAAACGTCTCAAAGTCTACGAACGGGGAAACCAGCCATGACCAAGATCGCCAAGCCGGCCAAGACCAACCGCCATCTCGGCAGTGCACTCGACGATGTTCTTGCAGAACGCGGTATGCTGGAAGAGGTGAAGATCGCTGCGATCAAGCGCGTCATCACTTTGGAGATCGCCGACGAGATGCGTCGTCGCCACATTACCAAAAGTGAGATGGCTAAGCGCATGCACACCAGTCGCGCCATGATCGATCGCGTTCTCGACCCCGAAAAAGAATCGACGCTCAGCAGCATCGCCCAAGCTGCTCGGGCCGTCGGCAAAAGACTCGAACTCACTCTGGTGTGAGCACGCCGGACAGTGGTTCGCACATGGTCGTGTCGTGCGGCGCAAAAAAAATAGCTGGCTGGATAAAGTAAATCGGTCCCTGCCAATGACTTGGCAGGGACCGTAGGATTTATGGCGGAGGACGGCCGACTATATCCGAACCGTCGACGTTGTATCACAAGTCCTTGCACGCAGGCAGGGTAGAAGTCATCAGTGGTGCATTGAGGTGGGTGTGCCGCGGAATGTGCCCGCCGAAACAAACATTGGTCGTCCCGCATGACGGACAGGCGGTTGGTGCGTAGGCTGCGGAGCATGTCCACCGCATCCGCACCAACCGATGACACATTCGCTCGCCGCCCTGGAGTGATGATCGACGGCCCTCCCGAACTCGGGCCGGATGATGTTCGCGGGTTTGATTCCATTCCGGCTCGCACTGAGCGCGGTGATTCCCCGGCAAGTGCCCGCAATTCCCCGGAAAAGCCCAGTGGCATCCCCGGTGCCATCCCCGGTGCCTTTCCCAGTGCCATCCCCGTAGGCAGGCCCCCGGGGATGGCACTGGGAAAGGCACCGGAAGACCCCCAGGGAACGCTGACGGGATACCCCCAGGGACCCATCGCAGAGGGCAACCCAGACTGGTCGCTGTGGTGGGGAACCTTCCAGGGTGCGGTGAGTGCGCGGCTCCACGTCTGGCGCTGTTCGGCGACCGGCCTCAACGTCGGCGAGGCGTTGGTGGTGATGACCATCGAGGACGCGCGACGGATGCGGCTGGACGATCCGGCAACCGCACTCGCCTATCTCTCCAGCCGCTATGGCCCCGGTCGCTTTCGGCTGGCACCACGCACCGACCAAGGAACCAAACTTCCGGGCACCCAATCCCTGGTCGTCACCATCGATGAGGACACTCCCATGCAGGTCACCATGCACCAACCTAACGCTGCGCAAACACCCGCGCTAATGCCGGGTCTCGACCGCGATACCGCCATCGAGATTGAGCGGATGCGTCTGCAATCAGAGTTGGAACGCGAGCGGGAGACGCGCCGCGAGCGCCAGCGCGAGATCCGCGAGGAGCGCCGTCGCGAACGCGACGTTGAGCGCGAGCGGAGGAAGGAGGAGGACCGCAAACGTCGCGACGATGACGAGCGACATCGCGCAGACCGCGATGCCCAGACCCAGACCATGATGATGCAGGTGCTGAAGGAGATGGCCTCCGGTCGCGGATCTGGCAAGGACGACGCGCTGGTAGCTGCGATCCTCGCCAAGGTCGGTCAACCCGATCCGTTGGTGCTCAAACTGCTCGATACCCACGGCAAGCGCGAAGAGATGACCGACTTCTTCAAGGTCCAGGCAGAAAGCATGCGCATGGCGTCGACGCTCCAGACCGATTCCCTCAAGCAGGTGATGGTGGCGAGCCAGGAGGTGCAGGGGCAACTCATGCGTCAGGCGGCCGAGGTCGCAGCGCACCGTGATGGCGGTGATGGGTGGGCCGGTATCGGTTCGGTGCTGTCGGCAACAGCGAGCATCGTTGCCGCGCTTCGCAGCGGCAACCCCAGCGGTTCG
>Ga0209591_10003905_pt1 | contig 17119 bp, 14 predicted proteins | sample MAT01_FD_187207 | JGI IMG/M metagenome (GOLD analysis project Ga0209591, IMG submission 187207) | Freshwater microbial communities from Lake Fryxell liftoff mats and glacier meltwater in Antarctica - MAT-01 (SPAdes) (version 2) | ecosystem: Environmental > Aquatic > Freshwater > Ice > Liftoff... | reverse complement strand
ACGCTGAATCAGTGCTCTTGGAGTACGATCGATCGCAAGTGAGTTACGAAACACTGCTAGATATATTCTGGAATTGTCACGATCCAACCCAAATCAATCGCCAAGGCCCCGACAGAGGCGAACAATACAGATCAGTGATTTTTTATCACAATTGGGAACAAGAAAAAGCCGCCCGGGCATCCAAACAAAAATTGCAAATTTCCGGTAAATACGACAAAGATATTGCCACCGAAATCAAACCCGCGAGTGAATTTTACAGAGCAGAAGACTATCATCAGCAGTATATTGCAAAGAAGCGGCAGGAAAAAGAAATCAGTAGAGATTAGTCCTTAAGTAAGTCATTGCCAAAAAACAAGAGTATTTTGTAGGGGCTTGTAGGGGCGCGTGCCGGCGAAGAATCTATTATTAAACAAGCCAGTTGATCCAGGCAAAACCCGCCCGACCCATCTGGTAGGGGCGGGTTTAGCTAAGAATCTATGATACAAGCCAGTTTATGAAGGCAAAACCCGCCCGGCCCATCTAATGTTTATTTGTACCCACCTACTCTGCATTTAAGTTATATGTCAAGAAACAATCAAAGTCTCGTGGGGCGATGCTCCTAGCCAGCGCCGAATATGCAATTTAAATTCGCAACAGCTTAAGAGAGCCTGTTTATATTTATAATTTAAGATTAACCACCTATAAAAACTTAATAAATTAACCAAAAGAGACTCAAACCTATGCCAGAAAATCATGTAGTATTAGATACCGAAGATTACGAGTCCCTCAAAAGCCAGGTAGAAACCCTCAAAGCGCGCGTTGCCGAACTAGAGTCTGCCGCTAAACCAGAAGCCGCTAGAATTGCCAAACAAAAGGCCCTATTTGCTGTAGTGACCAAAATTCGGGAATCCCTAGACTTAGATATTATTTTTAAATCAACCGCTACGGAAGTGCGCCAACTGCTGAATGCCGATCGAGTGGGAATGTTTCGATTTTACCAGGATTCAGGATTTGACGACGGCGAATTTGTGTCAGAAGACGTGCTGCCGGAGTTTGACTCAGCAAAAGCTGTCAAGGTACACGACCACTGCTTTGGAGAACAACACGCAGTACACTATCAGAAAGGAAGAGTTCAGGCAGTTGCTGATATTTACAATGCTGGATTGAGCGATTGCCACATTGCTATTCTTGCCCAGTTTCAGGTGAAAGCAAACCTAATTGTACCTTTAATTAAAGGAAATCAACTTTGGGGATTGCTCTGCATTCACCAATGTCGCGCCCCGCGCCAGTGGCAGGAAGATGAAATTGAGTTTGTCAGTCAAATTGCGGTGCATTTGGGAGTAGCAATACAGCAAGCAAAACTTTTAGAAAAAGCCCAGAAGCGGTCAACAGCACTCCAGACTACTCTGGAGGATAAATTGCGAAAACGCACTGAAGAATTGGTTAAGGAAGCAGACCGAGAACGAGCCATAACTCGGATGATTGATAAGATCCGCCAAACCTTAGATATGGAAACAATTTTCCAGACAGCAGCGACAGAAGTGCGCAAACTTTTGAAGGTCGATCGCATTGCCATTTATCAATTCCGTGAAGACTATTTCGGCGATTTTATCTTTGAATCTGAATCCGGCGACTGGCCGAAATTGGTAGGCAGCGGTTGGGAAGATCCCTACTTAAACGAACACCAAGGAGGCCGATTCTGGTGCGCCGAAACCTTTATCGCTGACGATATCTACAATGCCGGACAGAGCGAGTGTCACATAGAAGCTTTAGAATATTTTGGTGTCAAATCCTGTGCGGTAGTTTCTATTTTTAAAGGAGAGAAACTCTGGGGATTGCTCAGTGCCTTTCAACATACAGGTGCGCGCCACTGGGAAGAAACAGAAGTAAAGTTGCTGAATCAAATTGGCACTCATTTGGGCGTGGCTTTGCAGCAGTCCGAGTACCTAGAACAAATACAGTTTCAAGCTAAACAGCAGGCGAAAGCAGCAGAACAGGAACGCACATTAACTAGAGTAATTGAACGAATTCGCCAGACGCTAAATATTGACAAAATATTTAGCGCGACGACTCAAGAAGTGCGGCAAATCCTCAATTGCGATCGGGTAGGAGTTTACCGTTTTTTCCCAAACTGGAGCGGGGAATTTGTCTCGGAGTCGGTAGCAGAAGGTTGGATACCTTTAGTAACTGACAAAATTAAAACAGTCTGGCAAGATGATTATTTACAAAAAACTCAGGGTGGCAGGTATCGCCATCAAGAATTTTTTGTAGTTAATGACATTTACAAAATTGGTCACTCTCCCTGTCATGTGGAAATTCTCGAACAAATTCAAGCCAAAGCATATTGTGTAGCGCCTGTTTTTGTGGGGGAAAATCTCTGGGGTTTGCTAGCAGCTTACCAGAACTCGGGCCCCCGTGAGTGGGAAACCGGAGAAGTGAGGTTGCTGGCTCAGGTTGGCAGTCAATTGGGAGTAGCTATGCACCAAGCAGAATTGCTCGATCGCACTAAAAAGCAGTCCTGGGAATTGCGGACGACTTTGGCCGACTTAAATGCGATCGTTGACAATTTAGCTGACGGGTTATTAGTTACTGACATTGAAGGTAAAATTACCAGGTTTAACCCGGCCCTGCTGGCGATGTTTGAATTGAAAGATGTTGACCTCAAGGGCAAAAAAGTCTCCGAAATCTTTCCTCAAAAATTAGCAAAATTGGTGGAGGCGACTGAGCACAGAGAGGGAGAAATTGTGACGCTGGAAGTGGAACTGGGAAATTCCAGGAGCGGTCAAGCTTTAGCGACAACTATTCTAAAAGAGGCGGTGAAAGACGAAGCAGATCGCTCTCTCGGTTCCGTGATTTTGATTAGAGATGTTACGGTGGAACGAGAAGTTGACCGGATGAAAACCGATTTTCTGGCTACAGTTTCTCACGAACTGCGTACGCCTTTAACTTCGGTTTTGGGTTTTGCTTCGCTGATTAAAGAAAAACTAGAAGAAGTAATTGTTCCAGGAGTGCCGGCGGCAGACAAAAAAATCAAAAAAGCCTTGAATAGAGTGGGAGAGAATATCAACATTATTGTGTCAGAAGCTGAGCGGTTGACATCTTTAATTAATGATGTTTTGGATATTGCTAAGATGGAATCGGGACGAGTTGAATGGCAGTTACAGCCGACAAATCCAGTGCAAATCTTAAAACAGGCGATCGCTGCTACGTCGTCTTTATTAGAAAAGAATAATTTGAAGTTGATTAAAGATTTTACTCCCGGACTGCCGCAGGTATTAGTAGACCGCGATCGCATGGTTCAAGTCGCGATTAATTTAATCTCGAATGCAGTCAAGTTCACAGAATCAGGTTCTGTAACCTGTCGTGCCCGAGTAGAAAATGACGAGTTGGTTATTAGCATTATTGATACTGGCATCGGTATTGCACCTGAAGACCAAAGCAAAGTTTTTGAAAGATTTAAACAAGTGGGAGATATCCTGACAGAAAAGCCGAAAGGCACTGGCCTGGGGCTGCCAATCTCCAAACAAATCATTGAACACCACGGCGGTAGAATTTGGCTAGAAAGTGAGTTGGGCAGGGGCAGCAATTTTTCCTTTAGTATACCGCCAGTAAAAAATATTGAACGGGTGGAAAAATGCGAAAATATTAATGATTTAATCGATCAAGTGAAACAGCAAGTGCTCAGCAGAACTCCGCTCGCTATTAAAAAGGGCCAGCAGATTTTAGTTGTTGATGATGAGCCTAACATCCGGGAAATGCTGAGACAGTCCCTGGAAGAAGAAGGGTATAAAGTCGCGGAGGCCATTAACGGTATAGATGCTATTTCTCAGGCTAAAGCAGTCAAACCGGATCTAATTATTTTAGATGTAATGATGCCTCACATCGACGGTTTTGATGTGGCGGCGGTTCTGAAAAATGACCCGGATACTCGGGGGATTCCGATTATCATCGTCTCCCTGATTCAAGACCGAGAAAGGGGCTGCCGTTTGGGGGTCGATCGCTATTTTACCAAGCCTATAAATGTACCGGAACTGTTAAAGGAGATCGGCTTGCTGCTGCGGCAAGGGATGTCTAATAAGACGGTGTTGGTGGTGGTTAGCAATGGTTCAACTCTCAAAAGTTTGTCGGATGCGTTGGTTTTTCAGGGATATAATGTAATCGAGGCCTCTGATGCTGAATCATGCCTGGATCGAGTTAGAGCGATCGAGCTGGATTTGATTATTATGGAGGAAGCGTTATCTCAAGAGCAAGAATTGGTCAAAAATTTGCGCATTACTAAGGGCTTGGAAAAAGTCTCCATAATTGTTTTGGGAGATATTGCAGAGGATAACGGGCTGAGGAAACACATTCATGGGGGATTGCTATGAAAAAAGTTTTAATTGTGGATGATGAACCGAATATTCTGATTTTGATGGAGCAGGCTCTGGAAAAGTTGGAAGATGAGGATGATGTAGAGTTGCTGACTGCGAGAGATGGACTGGAGGCATTGAACATAATTAAGGAAGAAAAGCCAGATTTGGTTTTTCTAGATGTGATGATGCCGAAAATGAGCGGGTTAGAGGTATGCAATACGGTTAAAAATGAACTAGGGATGGAGGATGTTTACATTATTATGTTGACAGCTAAGGGACAAGAGTATGATAAGCAAAGCGGTATGGCTGTGGGGGCCAATCTTTACATGACTAAACCTTTTCGCCCCAAAGAAGTGCTGATCAAAGCTAGGGAAGTTCTGGGTTTGACTGCACAGATGTAGAGAGAGGTAGACAATTAATTGACAATAATTTTCTTTGGTTTTTAGTCGTTGATAACCCACCCAATAACGGATATAATGCCCCAACTAGAGTCGTGGAGAGCCAAAAATTTTAGACTGTGGAGTCAATCTAAAATCTAAAATCTAAAATCTAAAATCGACTGACTGGTTAAAAACTAATGACTGAGAATCCAGCACTCATGACTAATAGCAAAATAAATGGTTCGCATCAATCTCAAAAAATTGATTTCTAAGAAAGATTTGCGGGCGGTTATTGAGGGCGCGCTCGGTGTTTTGGATGCTCCGATCGCAATTCGGAATGTTGAAGGAACTATCTTATTTGGCGAAGACTGTCAGACATCTTTAAATACCTATCCTATCATCCTAGCCGATGAAGTTATCGGTTACGTAACAGGAACTGAAAAAGCAGCATTTATTGCCGATATGCTGAGTTATGCTGCCAGCACCGACTTGGATATAAGAACTTTGGCTGTTGATACTTTAGACAAGTACGAAGAAGTTAATTTTTTGTATGATTTTTCGAGCAAAATAGCTACTTGTTTGGGAGTTCATGAAGTCAGTCAATTGGTGGTGACAGAAGCTAAAAAATTGATTGAAGCTACCAATATTTCGGTGATGCTGATTAATGAAAAAATCGGCAAACTGGAGATTATTTCGGCACGCGGCAAAGAGTATAACAGCAAAACAAAAATTGGCCCAAATAGAGGTATAGCAGGTCATATTTTTGTTTCTGGTAAAGCTGAAATAGTCAATGATGTATTGTCCGATCCCAGATATGTTGCGGGAGACAATCAGATGCGTTCTCTGATTTGTGCACCTCTAACAACGCAGAATGGTACAATCGGCGTAATCAATATTAGTCATAACGAACCGGTAAACTATACGGCACAGGATTTAAAATTATTTACGGCTTTGGCATCGCAAGCGGCGGCGGCGATCGAGAATGCGCTTTTACATGAAAGTAAATTGCAGGAAGAACGGATTAAAAATAATTTGGAAAGATACCTTTCTCCCCAGGTAGTGCGAGCTGTTATCGAAGCGAAAGGAGATATTTATATGAATCCGACTAAGCGCAATCTAACGGTTCTTTTTTCGGATATTAGAGATTTTACTACTAAGTGTGAAGAGCTGCCTGCGGAAAAAATAGTGATGTATTTAAATGAGTATTTCACGGAGATGGTAGAGGTAATTTTTAGTCATGAAGGTACTGTGAATAAGTTTGTGGGAGATATGATTGTGGCTATGTTTGGGGCGCCGTCGGAAGTGGTCGATCGCGAAAGGAAGGCGATCGAAACTGCGATCGATATGCAGCGCCGGATTAGGAGAATGTCGATTGCTTGGATTACGGATAATTTTCTGACTGGTATTGGCATTAGTTCGGGGGAGGTTGTTGTTGGCAATATTGGTTCGCCGCAGCACATGGACTATACTGCGATCGGGGATGAGGTGAATATTGCATCAAGGTTACAGTCAATGGCTGAGGGAGGACAAATTTTGGTCAGCGATAGTGTTTATAGCGCTACTAAAGATATGTTTGAATTTAGGAAAATTGGCTCGGTGATAGTTAAAGGTAAGAAGAAAGCTGTCGAAACTTTTGAGGTAATTTATCAGAAATGAATTCATTAGTCATGAGTCATTAGTCAGCAGTCATTAGTCATTAGTATAGTCCTCGATGCAGAACCTAATTATGTAGGGTGCGCACTGCGCACCTTACCGCTTAGTCAGCAGTTAGGAGTTATTAATCATTAGTCAGATGGCAGAATGAAGAGGGAATAATATCGAGTTTTGGCGGTCTTGTCTGTTTATTTGCTAAACTAGAGGTTGCGCTCTGTCAATAAACCTTATATTTATGCACAGGTTATTAACTGGGAAACTGCGGGTAGACGATTTAACAATACCGATCGCAAATCTTCCAGCAAATCTATCGGGTACTAAAATTGTACAGCTTACTGACTTTCACTATGACGGGGTGCGGCTGTCGGAATGGTTGCTAGAAGAGGCGATTGCGGCGGCTAATGAAGCCGAAGCAGACCTGATTTTTTTAACGGGGGATTTTATTACCTACGATCCGGCACCTATTCACGACTTAGTGCAGCGATTGAAAAAGTTGCAAAGTCGGATGGGAATTTACGCGGTTTTGGGGAATCACGATCACTATTACCCAGGGGCAAAAATTAAGGTTGCTAATGCTTTGAATAACGCAGGTATTCGGGTGTTATACAATGAAGCAATTTATCCTTTGGGCTCTGAATTGGCTTTAGTTGGGTTGGCAGATTTTTGGTCTGGCGATTTTGAGCCTGAACCTGTAATGACATCAATAAATCCGGCGATTCCTCGGATTGTATTGTCTCACAATCCTGATACTGCTGAAAAGCTGCAAAAGTGGCGGATTGATTTGCAGTTTTCTGGGCACACTCACGGCGGTCAAATTGTGATTCCTGGTATCGGGCCTTTGTATGCTTGGGTGAGAAGAATTGGCTATTTGATTCCTCAACCAATCCGAAAGTTTATTCCTTTTTTGTCGGCTTGCGATCGAGTGGTGATTCACTGGGAATGGGCTAGCGGTTTGCATCAGGTTGGGAGTAATTTGCTGTACGTGAATCGGGGTTTGGGAACTTATGCGCCTGGGAGGCTATTTTGTCCGCCGGAGGTGACAGTAATTACTTTGGTTTGTCAAGAAGACTCGGCGGTTGAAACCGCGTCTACACAGACAAAACCCGCCTCCGCGGGTTGAAGACTGGACGGTTAAGATTAGGTTGTTTTCTTCAGTCCGCGTCCGGGGGAATACCCTTCTGCACAATTCATATTTTTAACTGGCTTCTGCAAAGCGATAGCCTCTGCCGTAGACTGTGTGAATTAGGACGGATTCGCCCGGTGCTTCTATTTTGCGCCGCAGAAGACTGGGCGGTTGAAACCGCGTCTACACAGACAAAACCCGCCTCCGCGGGTTGAAGATCGGAGGTACGGTTGAAACCGCCGTCTGATCTACGAGATTTTTTGGGCAATTCCTATTATTAACTGGCTTCTGCAAAGCGATAGCCTCTGCCGTAGACTGTGTGAATTAGGACGGATTCGCCTGGGGCTTCTATTTTGCGCCGCAGTAGGCGAATTTGAGCTGCTAATACGTTGCTGCTGGGTTTTTCTGCTTCACTCCACAAGTATTGGTGGATTTGTTCGTGTGTTAGTATTTGACCGGGATGCCGCATTAAGTATTCTAATAATTGACATTCTTTTTCTGATAGGTCAATTGTCCGATCGCCCCGATAGGCTATTTGATTGTCGTAGTCTAGCTGTAAATCTGCGACTTGCAGCCGCCCGACAGCCACTTCGGCGTCAAAAGTTGGAGGCCGCCGCAGCAAGGCGCGGACTCTGGCTAGGAGCTCTCGCAGTTCAAAAGGCTTGACTAGATAGTCGTCTGCGCCTGCGTCGAGTCCTTGTACGCGATCGTCTAGGGTATCTTTGGCGGTGAGAAATAGGACTGGTGTATTCCGTCCTTGCGATCGCAAATTCTGACAAATTGCCAGTCCGGTTTGTCTCGGCAACATCCAATCCAAAATTAGCAAATCGTAATTTCCCTGGATTGCTAAATTGTTGCCAGTCGCTCCGTCAAATGCCACATCAACTGTATAACCTTCGCGGCTTAAAACTCGACTCAAAGGGTCAGTTAACTCAACTTCATCATCAACTAAAAGAATCCGCATTCTGATTTAAGCTTTGAGATTTTAGGTTAAGTAAACTAATTTTTGCTACACCTTAAAATGTGCAAAACTTTCCGATTCACTGCAAGCTGCTGCTATCCATTCCTGGATTGCTGGCAGTGCCAAAATTGCATCAGCATAAGCTTTTGCTTGTGAATCTAATTTGACTTCGTAGGTGACAAAACGCATGACAACTGGGGCAAACATAGCGTCAACAATTGTGAATTTTCCGAACAGCATATCGCCGCCTGTTCCGAATTTTTGGCGACATTCGCGCCAAATGGCAAAGATGCGATCGAGCTCTGCTTCGACACCGGGAGTCATGCCTTCTCCGGGATAGCGGTTGCGGCAGTCCATCGGCATATTTTCGCGCAGATTTTGGAATCCTGCGTGCATCTCGGCGCAGATGGAACGGGCGATCGCCCTTTGCGCGACATCCGCCGGCCACAAATGGTGCGCGTAGCGATCGGCAACGTACTCGCAAATTGCTAAAGATTCCCACACTTTCAGATCGCCGTCAATTAAAACAGGCACTTTTCCCGAAGGAGAATAGCGTCGAATTTCCTCGTGGGTTGTCGGGCTATCTAGGGGGATTCTCACTTCGGCAAATTCCAGTCCTGCTTGTTTCATAGCCAGCCAAGCGCGCAGCGACCAAGAGGAATAATTTTTGTTGCCAATAACAAGTGTCAATTCGGTCATAGTTTAGCTTTCAGCTATTTGAGATCGCCCGTTCAATTTTAAGTTTTAGAGTTGAATACACTGTTAGATGCGTGACACACCAACCTCTGCAAGCATTTTATATTAACAGCCTCCCAGCGTTCCGCGTTTTTCTGCAAACGGCGATCGGGGGGCTGTACCGAACACACCTGATTTGGCATTGAATGATCTGTGTCGGTCGAGTTTGACATCGTTAGCGGTAGGTACGACCACTGTATAGTGCATTTCCTCGGCCTCTACACCGCCGCCTGAGAGGATTTCATCTACTGTAATTTTCAGGGAATCCGGGTCTACACTGTGAAATTCTCCGTCAAATTCTTGACTCTCAAACTCTTGATTGTTTTCCATACTGACCGCCCTTGAAAAAACTGACTAAATATAATATATACCCAAACAAAGGATCGAGCAATACCCGAAAATTATTTTCCGCTGTGAACTCTATGTGTTATTCTGGGTTTGGTAAAAGCTGTTTCTGCTTGTGCCGCGAGCGCCCCCTTCCCAAATTGAGCAATTTACACTCTAAAAATTGACATGATTACTGTTGCACTTCCCAAAGGCGGACTGTTAGGAGATAGCATTCGATTGTTTAAATCGGTTGGATTAGACTTTAGTGCTTTTCTCGATTCCTCTAACCGCCAACTTCAAATTTATGACCCCACCGGAACTGCTAAAGCTTTGCTAGTCAGGACGCATGATGTCCCGGTTTATGTGGAATACGGTCAAGCTGATTTGGGGATTGCGGGTTATGATGTATTGCGGGAAAAAAAGCCGAAAGTTGCTAATTTAATTGATTTGAATTTTGGCAAGTGTCGGCTATCGGTGGCGGTGAAAGAATCTAGTCCCTATCGGCGAAGTGTGGATTTGCCTCCTCACGGTAGAGTTGCTTCTAAGTTCGTAAACTGTGCGAGAGAATATTTTCATAATTTGAATTTGCCTGTGGAAATTGTGCCGCTTTACGGTTCTGTGGAGTTGGGGCCGATTACGGGTATGTCGGAGGCTATTGTGGATTTGATTTCTACTGGCAAAACTTTGCGAGAAAATGGTTTGGTGGAAATTGATGTTTTGTTTCACAGTTCGGCTTATTTGATCGGTCATCCTTTGAGTTACCGTTTGAATGCGGGGGGAGTTAATGAGTTGATTGGGAAGTTGAGAGAACAAGTTTTGGCTACTGTTTGATGTGGGTTTAAGTTAGAGTTATCTTATAGGTTTGTCATAGATAAGAATTGGCGGTTTAAACCGCCAATACACAAACTAAGGATCGCGAATTAAATAACTTACAATTTTAATTGTTATTGTGGGATGGGCGTCCCGCCCGTCCTTTTTGGACGGGCGGGACGCCCATCCCACAAACTTATGGAAGTTATTTAATTCTCATTCCTAAGTCGCAGCAGATGGGGACTGGAGAATAAATTTGGGATGCTACAAACGGGTTTTATTTAGCTCATTTTTGAGCTGATATTTGTAGGTATAAGACCTAGTTTTTCCTGGCATCTTTCTATATATAAACTGACGACTGTATCAGCAGGGTTTTGGGCGATTAGTTGCTGAAAATATCCCAAGGCGGCGACAAATCTTTCGGATTGCCATCCTTGAATTCCTTTGTCAAATAAAACCTGGGTAAGCTGTTTTGCCTCAGAGTCGGGACTTGAGGCTGCCCAGATTTCGTAGATTTCAATGGCTTGCTGCTTGCCGCGCGGGGTTACTCGATCGATCCAGCGATAGTAATAGTTGTTGCTGGGCGAATGGCTGTCGGCTGCTTTCGCGTGAGAAGTTGAAATCATACTCTTCCCTGTTTTTGCTTCCAAGTCGCACTTTAATAATAGACTTTCTTTTGAGTTTGAGTTCGGACTTATGCTATTTAGAAATTCTCTCGCATGAACGATCGCATTTTCGCTAATAATAATTTGGCAGCCGTATATTTTGGTTAAATTTTCTAACCGAGAAGCTGTATTTACTACATCGCCGATGACTGTAGAGTCCATCCGGCGATCGGAACCCAAAGTCCCGATCATGCCGATACCGGTGTTAATTCCTGTACCGATATTGACTGGAGATTCTAAATTGTATTTGTGGCGTTCCAAATTAAATTCCTGCAAACTTTCTTGCATTGCTACTGCGGCTTCGATCGCATTTATTGCGTGAGAATTCGGCTGGTCAAATACTGCCATGATGGCATCGCCTAGATATTTGTCAATAAACCCGCCGTGGGAGGTGATACATTCGTTCATTTTAGTAAAAAAAGCGTTCAGCCATTCAAAAGTCTCGCGTGCTTCTTGGGATTCGGCGATCGCCGTAAACCCGCGAATGTCGCAAAACAAAATAGTCAACTCTTCTTCTGTGACATTGCCCAACTGAATCGATTCTATTCCTTGAGGTGCAATTCGTCCGAGCAACTGCTGTGGCACAAATAGATGAAATTTTTCGGAAAGATACTCATTAGCCTCCCAAGCTGCGGCGATTTGGCGTTTGCTTTGCTCTTTTACCTGCTGGTTGAATTGGGAGGATACAGCTTGCGATCGCATTTGGCTCAACTGTAAAATATTTTCAACTTTTGCCAGCAACAAGCGACTGTTAAAAGGCTTGGTTAAATAATCATCAGCCATTATTTCTAATCCTCGGAGACGAGAGGTATCGTCATCGAGGGCTGTCAAAAAAATCACTGGTACTGTTTGCAATGCCGTATCATTCCGCAGGCGATCGCACACATCAAAACCGTCCATCTCTGGCATCATGATATCCAGTAAAATTAAATCGGGTCGAGATGCGCGGGCGAGGGAAAGGGCTTCATCGCCCGATCGCGCTGATACTGTGGCGTATCCTTTCAGTTGCAATAATTCTTCCAGTAAAATTAGATTAGCTGGCTCGTCATCAACCAACATGATGCAGTGCGACTTGTTTGACATGGAATATGATAGGTAAAGTTTGTCACCGATCGGCAAGGACGAAGGATTGAGGGATTTAGCTAGGATTGACGCACGATCGCCTAGAAATCGGATTTTTGCCGAAAATACTGCATCCAGACTTTTAATCGGAGTAAAAAACCCGGTTTCTTTAGTCTAATAGCGTCCAGAACTGATTGTGTTGTATTCTTTAGCCTTTCCCCTCGTTCCTGAAAAGAGATGTCCCTGATCGATCACCGAAATAGTTGAGTTAGCTTAGTAGATGTTGATTTTACATTCAATTTAAAATTTCTCTACTATTGAGTTTAGCGTTTCGCATCATGAAATGTAATAAATTACACCTCTTTGGCAGTGAACCTAAGATTAGTGGTACTTGGAAAAGTTAGGACAGCAGTGGCAAATACAATAGTGCGATCGCGCTACAGCCTCGTGGGGCTGTTTTCTATTTCCCTAATAGTCCTGCACGGGTGGCCAGAAACCGGGTTTGATGGACGAAAATCCTCTGCTGTAGTCAGCAGATTAGGTCAAAAACCCGGTTTCTTTGTCGGAAGTGCGTAAATCCTGCCTAAAAAACCGATTCCTACGATCGGTTATCGGCCCTGATGTGTCAAATCAGTGCGATCGGGCAAAGCAAACACAACTTTCAATCGGATATCGGGGACTCGCTGGCGACACAACTGAAGATGTCCGTCAGCGTCCGATCGATTGCGGTATCGCCCGACAATCGCCCATTGCAAATTGGGCAGCAAACGGGCAACCGCCCAAGGCTTGAGGCACTCTTTGTAAGTCATAATGGTTTTGTCTCCATTGCATAAGGGAGCCAGAGCCAGCGCCTTTACCTACCAAGTGTCCGCGCTGGCTTTTGACAGTTTTGTTTCAGAAAAAGTTGTGGCTTTTCGCTGAACAAATTAATCGTATTTAACTGTACAAATATCTGTCAAGATCGTTATCGCTATAGCGCTAGCGTATAATCGTCAACGCTTAATTGCCAGGATTATAGCTTTAATATAGAAATCCTAATGAACTGATGAATATCTACAGAGTGAAAGTCAGAGTTAAAGAGTTTTGCCAGCAACGAAACTGGAGCCTCAACGAATTTGCCTTGCGTTCTGGCGTTACATACATAGTCCTGGACGCACGGGTGGTCAGAAACCGGGTTTTTTCCGAGAATACTTCGTTAAAACCCTTGAACATGGCAAAAAACCCGGTTTCTTTGGTATCTATGCGTAAGTCCTGATAAACTACCGTTCGCCGTTATGCAATGCAGCCAATGGCGAAGATAGACATAGATTCAGTTAGCCGTATTAAGGAAAGGTTTGGCTGTTCTTGGAATGAGTTATTGGAATTGCTTGGGGATGATTATTTTGATGAGTGAGTGCGATGTTTAATTTTCACAGTATCAATCCCATCACCTCAATCTGTTCCAGGCTACATTTTGGCAGGACATCCGTCTCCATCAGGACCACCTAATGGATGATCGATATCTCGAACTGGATAGCCGTCGGTTGAATAATCAATGTAGCAATCGGCTGCATTTGTTAGCTTGAGAACAATCCTATTGAACAATGTATAGAGAGCATTTGTGGTCATGACTAAACCCGGATACTGAGCGGACGAGTAAGGGCTACCATGAGCGGCTCTATTGCGCTCTTTCAGCCCAGCATTCTCAACCTTTCCAATTTTAAGAGATATTAAATCGAAGAACTCATCGTACTTCATGTTGGAACTTTTGTCATTTAGGTTGCCCAACTTGTTTCTCAATATCTTTATTTCTGCACTTTCTTTGATCGATTCGTCCAAGTTAGCTGTAACATCATCAAAAGTCTTTAAAAGAGGTTCCTCGATTGCTGTTTTCCACACATTTTTAGGAAGGAGTGTCGTGTCTAGCTTACAAGATACACAATACGAATCTCTCAGTGATTCTATTGCTGCCCCAAGATGTGCTGCTCGTACATCTAGAGGCGATACTTGACCTAACCACAGTAGAAAAAGTGGATATTCCATATTTAAATCTTTCATCTTAGCAGCAACAGCATTAACGATCGAGGACACCTTGTTCTCGTCTACAAAATTCTGTTGTAGAGTAGGGTCAAGAGGCGTAGGAGGCATACTAGGTTGCTTGTAAGCATTTTCTTGTCCTAATAAATAGACTTTCTTTACTGTGTAACTCACACGATCTCCTCCTTCTGCAAGGGATGTGGAACCAGCACTAACTACCTGTCTGCCGATTGTGAATGATAAAGACGCTAAGATAATCTGTTTGGTATTCTCTGAAGGCAAGCAGTTATTTATATCCGAAAACTCTATGAATCCAGGTAGACATTTCGGATCGGCAACCTTATCTGTAACTTTTCCTACAACCAGCGACCAGTTCTTTCCATCTACTATACAATCACAGCAAAAGTGATCGAAAGTCATACGTTCTTTTCTACTACTATTGCGCTCAATTTTATCTCGCTCGCTTCGCTGTCTAGTAAAGGTATCGTACTGTTTTCGTGTGGTAGCCCTACTAAGAATATATGGCTTTAACGAAAAGTTAACAATCCATTCTACATGGGTAGTAATTGGGGCTTCACAATTGATAACTTCAGCCTCGTTAACTTCTGCGTTAAGAAATACTTTTTGCTCTGAAAGATTAGAATTAGATGAACGTAGAGACACTCCCTTTAGCCGGACTAACTCGCCGAACTCAGTATTTCCAAATGTGTCTTCTAAGTATGGTAAAAATTCACCTGGACGTAGCTTGTTTATACGATTATCTTGCGAAAAATCAAAATCTCCATTTCCATTTCCTAGTGCCAGTAGCTTTAGATCAGACCCTCTTGAAAGTTCTACTTTTTCTATACATGGGGGAAAACTGCCATGTTGAGTAACTTTAAAATTGATAGAATCAGGAATACAGTTCCATTCCAACCAGTCTAGATTTGCCATATTCTCCTGCGGATTAAACGATCTGTTAGTCATTTTTTTGCCCACCTTCACTAAATCAATCTACTTGAATGCGATCGCCCTCCAGCACATTACAGAGTGCGATCGATCAATTGAACAGAAAAAACCCCGGATCGACGTGAAAAAACCTCCCCAAAGCCTCAGCTTGTTTCTTAGTGATTTCTAGCTGATCGTTAATTACCTCAACTACCGCCTCACTCGAACCCATAATTTCTACTAAATCCTCTGCTTCTAGACTCCGAGCATCCATCAAATGCAGCAGCCTTGACTTTGGCGTTGATGTATTAAGTTGATAGTGCTTATCTTCAAAATCCTCAATCAGTTTTACCAGCAATTCTAATAGCGCATCTTCTTCTGGAGTCAGATTTTGACGAGAAAGTAATTCTTCAACGATTTCCAAAAATATCTCGTTTTCCTCTTCAGTTTTGATAATTCGATCTAAATATTTAGGGCTTGATGAATAAAAGTAGAAAGCTTGCCAGATAAGGGGTTCAAGCTTTTGAAACTCTAACAAGTGCAAGTTATAGGATTATAGATTCTCAAAACCCTTGCACTTTCGTTGTTAGTTTCTGGCTGAATTTGGAAATTTAGCCAGAAACTAACTATTTTTTAAGCTGTGTAGCCTTGTTTTTCCAGTACGTACACTTTTTCAGCAAGCCCTATTTAGAGAGCAAGCTGCTGTAAATATTTAGATCGAAACTCACCATACAATCATCAAACTAATCTACTTGGGAGCGATCGCAATCCGATACCCCAGTGCATCCAGCAACTCAACCAAAGCATAAATTTCAGCACCCTTAGTTTCTGAAAGCATTCGATCGAGTTTTTCGTAGCGCGACTTTACTTCTTCCAAAACAGGATTTATTTGCGCGTGCGCCTCAATTACATCTTTCAACACAGATGATAAATATTCTGGTTCGTCACCTTCTTCTAATTCCAAAAAAGTTTCAATGTAGCCAGCAGCTCTTTCGGGTTCTTTTAGAGATGACATCAGATATTCTCGGTAACTGCTACTCCTCGGTGCTTTGACTTCCATGATCTCTCCAATATTCTTTAGCTTTTTCAATGTCTTGTTCTTGGGTACTTTTATCTCCACCACAGAGAAGGAGAACTATTGTTGACCCGATTTGTCCAAAATAAACGCGATATCCTGGCCCATAGTTAATTCTCAGCTCGCAGACTCCTTCTCCAACAAAGCGAGAGTCGCCCAAATTGCCTGACTCGACGCGCCTCAGCCTCTTTTCAATTTTATCTATAGCTCGCCGATCTCGCAAAGCATCTAGCCATTCTGCAAAAGGGCTTCTTCCGTCTACTGTTAGATAGTTCTGAATTTGTCTTGGTTGAACTTCCACTACTCGATTATAAACGCATCATGGCTGAGTTTACTTGAAAACGATCGCCCCCATCCCACCCTCGCCAAACTAATCTGATGACAATTTGCGGTATGGATTGAATCATTTTGTTTGGTAAATGCTGTTTAAGTGAGAAAAGAACGGACAGTAGCGATCGCCAAATTCAGATCCAGCGGCTTGCTCAAATAAGCCGAAGCGCCAGCTTCCAAACATCGATCGCGATCGCCAGGCATCGCCATCGCCGTCAACGCAATCATCGGTACCGACTCCCAGACAGGATTTGCTTTCACTCGGCGCATCAACTCAAAACCGTCAACATCGGGCAACTGAATGTCCATCAAAATCAAATCTGGCAGCAACTCCGGCGCAGTAGAGGCGGCAAGAATTCGATCGACCATCGCCGAACCATCGGCGAGAATTTCTACCCCGTAGCCCTCCAATTCCATCACCTCCGAAATTAACATTTGGTTAAAAGGCTGGTCTTCCACCACCAAAATCCGCTTACTGCCAATTGGTACAATCGCAGAAGCCATAACTAACTTGGAATCCAAGCTACAAGCAGCATAGCTTCCCAACTCTTGACGCATCTCCGTCAAAGGCAGCCAAACGCGGAACAGACTGCCGACATCGCAAACAGATTGAAAAGAAACAGTTCCCCCGTGTAATTCCGCCAGACGCTTCGTCAAAGCCAAACCCAAACCCGTGCCTTCGTGCCGCCTAGTCAGGGAAGAATCCACCTGTTGAAAAGGTCGA
>Ga0209591_10003900_pt1 | contig 17126 bp, 15 predicted proteins | sample MAT01_FD_187207 | JGI IMG/M metagenome (GOLD analysis project Ga0209591, IMG submission 187207) | Freshwater microbial communities from Lake Fryxell liftoff mats and glacier meltwater in Antarctica - MAT-01 (SPAdes) (version 2) | ecosystem: Environmental > Aquatic > Freshwater > Ice > Liftoff... | reverse complement strand
CGAGAAGACCATGGCTCGAACGAGCGTTGCGCCAGCAGGCCGGTGCCATGCACCTGACGAAGTGAAGATTTGAACGTCAATTGCTCTGAGCGGCGCTTTGATGTCAAGGCGACGAGTAACGATGTCGCTGATCGCGACACTTCCGGCAGCGTTCGGATGGAGACCAACGCCGCCCTGAAGAAGTGATACGACAGGAAGGCCGAGTTCCTCGTATACGTCAACGAATGCAGCTCCGTAGTCAAACGACGCCTTACGAATCGCATCAACGTACGGAGGCCATGGCACCACTGGTGCGTTCGAGTCGGCGTCGGCGTATTCCCACATCGCCACGAACACGAACGACACTGGATGCGAGACGGCTCCTGCGATAGCAGTAGCAGCGTCGATGTAGTTCTGATAGAGCCCGGCAGAGGTGACGCCGAAGTCGGGGTCGTTGACGCCGAAAGCAAGGATGACGAGGTCGGGGCTAGCCAGACCGATGTGAGCCAGGTCAGCACCAGTGGGAACCCATGAAGGAGCGGCAGATCGACCGCCTTCCCATAGCTGCACGCCGGACGAGTAGCTATTCATGTACGGCATCATCCCGGCAATGTTCTGAGCAAACGTCGCAGCGGGCTTAGCTGAGCCTGTATTGACGGTCGTCACTCTGACGATGTGTGACGTGGGAGTCAGCGCACCTGAATCCCACACCGCCGCAGTCGGACCTGCCGCCGCCTGGTACGCGTCGACCGTCGCGACCAGCGAACCGTCGATACGAACCTCGAACGCCCCGACTCCTGAACCCTTGTTGTAGAAGATGTTCACCCGGTCACAGACCGTCGAAGGCCATTCACGGAAGTTCGTTGAACCCGACGCGGACAGCCACGAACGCCGTCCGAGACCGTCATCGCCGAGAGTGCCGTTATCGCCGGTCATCCCGAACGAGTTCGCCGTGCCGGTGTAACGACCGGGGTAATAGCCAGGTGAAAGCTCCGGCACGTTCGATGCTTCGGCGACGTCGTCTTTGAACAAGTTGATCCAACGCTCGTCAAGAATCGTGAACCCGACTCCTTCAACGATCGAGTCACCGATCGCCAGGATTCTCAGTGGTGCAGTGGCAGCGATTGCTTGACGTTCACGAAATTGACGGAGCGCCACACCGTGCTTTGCCTTGGCGGCGACTTCAAGATCCTGCATGACTTTGTCAGTCGGCCCGACAACAATCCTGTCTCCGACAACAATGGTGCGTGCAGTCGTGCCCTCTTGGGCACGGACCATGGCGGTGACGTTGTCGCCAGACAGCGCCGTTACCCGGACGATCTCGGCGTTGGCGGGCGTTGGGATTGCGCTCGCAAGATGCACTGACATCTGGAACGGCACTGCCGGAAGACGAGAGCCTTCACCGGCTTCGACTGAAAGAGTCGTACCCGACGTGGCAGGCGATGGTGCTGTCGCCACTGTCGAGGTGACGAAGTTCTTGCGTGCGTCAAGCGGCATCAGCGTGCTCCACCTTCTCCGACGCTGCTTTCTCCAGCGTCAGTTCGAAAGAGGCGATCCCGTTGTTGTAGCGAGAGAGCCCAACGTGGCGATGGGGCGAGAGACGGAAAACCGTCCCCGTAAACGCATCGCACAAGACGTTCATGATGTCAATCCTCGCTCACTGATCTCGCTGTCATCCAAGAAGACAGTCGTGATTCGGTTGGATGCCCTCACGGGACAGCATGTACCTCGGGCTCATCTACCCGATCGTTTCGCCGTACAGGGCGTAAGTTCGCCCATCACCGAATAGAACGGCTGATATAGCACCCGCCACGTCTCTTGCAGACGAACGATCGTAAACGTGTCAGTCGAGACGTTCGTGATTGCGATGGGCGTCATAAGTCACAGTTAACCGTCAGCGGCAATAACGAATACCTCATCAGGTGGAGCACCAGCTTCTTGCGCGTCCGCGTCTGACCACTTCTCGATCTTCAACGCCTCAGTTGCCTGAGTCTCTTCGTCATTCGGGTCCATCAGATCTCCACAGGACTTACGGGATCATGAAATTGTGATCGTGCTCGTGATTGTCCAAGAAGCACCTGAGGCTTTTGTTCCCATTGCTACTACTTTGCGGTTCAGCAACGGTGCAGTAACCGTGGTTCCACTCGACGAACCAGCGTCGATACCCCACTCTTCCCACGCGAAGTTCCCGTCACCGGTCGCGAACGTCGAGACAAACGTCACGACGTTGGTTGCAACGCCCGGAGCACCCGAGACCAACTGGAAGTAGCGGTTAGCTGCACCCGCCGCTGCTGAAAGGTCCGTGTTGCCGATCACGACCGCAGTCGTACCGTTACCGGCACCGATACGGGCGTTCGCGGCGTTGTACCCCTGACCACCCGCTACCGTCAGCAAGTTCAAGAGTCGGGTGATACCCGCCGTGAGGAGAATGTTCCCCTCATCCTCAAAACAGTCATCCGGCTTCACGCCAGCAGCTAGAAGCTGCCCGCCTGTCAGACCGCCATCTTCAGGACGGACCGAAGCCGCGTCGAAGAGACCATTCGACTTCAGCGTCTTGTAGTCCCACTTGGCAACCTCGATCTTTGGGTGCCAGAAACCACGCTCAGCGACTTGGGTCACAACTTCTCTCCTCAAACCTCAGGGTGTAGTTCATCATCGTCAGAAACAGCCTCGGTTTTGAACCAATCATCGGTGCGCAGATCAGACTCGCGAGAGACCATCGCCAGACCAAGAACAAAGAGCCCGACAATTCCAATGACCACAACAATTGCAAAATAAACCCACGCGCTGATCGCCAACATCAGCGCGGTGTAACAGCCTTACCAGTCACAGTGTCATCGTCCCGCCACACGTTGTCAGCCACACCAGCTTCACTATCTGGTGCCGGGGCCGAACCACCCTGTGAGATTCGTCCAACCTGCTCGATGTCTCGCTCCTGATACGCAGACGGAGCAACCACTGCAAGCCGGTCCTTGATGATCTTTTGCTGCCTGACCGTGGCATCGTCAGAAGCCATATCCAGGAGACGCATCAACGTCCGTTCGTTCTGGATTTCCCCGACCTTCGACTCGAAGGTCTTCCAATGACCCTTGAACAATGCAGCCATATCTGACTCGCTCATCAGATTTGGGTTCGAAGCGATATCCTTCGCGTCCTCGTCGCCGTCCAAGAGACGGACCGGAACCATCGTTCCGTTCAAGAAGACATCGAGGTCTTCGCTAGCTGCACGATCCTGGTTCATGAGCCGCTCACTTTTCTGGATGCTGACTGACCGCTCGTACGGCACAGACTCGTGGACCTCGTTACCCATGCGGTCCATCTTCAGGATGTACACGACACCCTTCGTAGCGTTCTTCCAGGTCTCGAAGTCCGGCATCTCTGCTCCTTAGATTCCATCGACTGTCTCGACGTTATCACTCAATGCCGATGGAAGAGTTCATGCCTAACGTAGTGAAGGGCTGACCCGGAGGCCAGCCCTTCACCTACAAACTCGCAATTGAGTAGCTCAGACTTACGCAGTCTGCGCTGTGTCAATGATGCGCCGCAGACGGTCTGGACGGTGAACCACTCCACCGAAGTCCCGTCGTGCGAGGTAATGCCAGTACCAGTTGTCGTCTTCCAGGTACTCCTTGGACATGAGTCCACCCCAGAACGCGAACTTGGAAGCATCTTGACCAATGACGTACATCTCATTGGCTGGCCAGAAGCTCCGCTCGTCGTCGTCCTTGAAGTTGCGGAGCGTCACGATCCGAGCACCACGGTAGGTTCCGAGAACACCATTCCGAAGAATGGACTCGTTGGTCTCCGGGAGGAAACCAGCGTTCGGACCAGCGGTAAGCAGATCAATGATCTGTTCCGTCATCGTGTTCCGACCCACGATCGTGATCTGGTACTCACGGCTTGCGTCACGAACGGCGCGGATAGCGGCGTTCAGTGAGTTCAGCGAGAGACCCGATCCTGACGTGTAGTAGGAGGAAGAGGACGGGATAGCAGCCTGGAACAAAGCCAGAACACGCCGGTTGACCTCCGCATCCAGTCGCTGGATTCCAAGCTGTACCAACGTCGCCTGTGTTTCGGCGAAGTTGGTCATGATCTTGTCTTCCATCTCGTAGACGTGGAAACCGATCGTGTCGCGAGGCAGCTCAAGGACACTAGACTTGATCTCGGACGCCTCGATGTAACCACCGCGGGCGACCCAGAAGGCCCTGAGTCCACGAACTTCCTTCACGAACACTCGATCGTTGAATCCAGCATTCTCGACGGTACTGAGCAGACTGAGGATGTTCTCATGCTCAAACCCGGTGTAGATGGTTTGAGTCATCTCCGCAGCCATTTCACGCCGCCACTGAGGATCGTTCCAGTGCTCTTCAGCGTACTGATTTACCTGCTGAATCTTGTCACGGAGCACCTTGCGGTCCTCTTCGCTACGACCGAGTGTGTCGGTCAGGGAAGTGCTTGCGTTTGCCATCTCTTTGTCTCACCTCCTCCTTTAGAACAAGAACTCCGCCTCGACCTCAAGCCGAGACGTGTCAATGGATGTGACAACCAACCAAGCGTTTGCGAATGTCCCGGTTTCGGCCCAGTAACCCGCGCTGTCGTTGCCGGTACCTGGGGTCAGGTAATCGCCAATTGCGACGGTAGGTGTTGCACCCATGCCAGCAACCATGACGCGAACGCTAGACCGGTAAGTACCCGTGAAGTCCACACTTGCCGCATTTGTCAGGGTGTTGGTGAACACCACCTTGACTCCAGGACCGTGAACGACCTGGCAGGCCGCACCGAGGGGCACGGTTGCCTTGTCGGAGAACTGAACCAAGTTTTGGTCATCTCCAGCAAATGCGTTCGGTCCGTATTCGTACACGATGATGCCTGCATTACCGAGCGGACGAGCAGTCGTACCAGTCGTCAAATCAACGGTCTGGAAACCCAGCGCATTCGTCGCAACAGTCGCATCACCAGTAACAGGAGCACCGATCGGAATTTCGGCACCCGTAGCTGGCGTGACGAAACGACCGAGACGGTTACCGTGAACCGGAGGAATCCGGAACCCGAAGTTACGTCCGTAACTAGACACTTATCGCACCTCCTCTCTTAGACGGTCCGGGGATCGAAACCCCGAATAGACATGTTCATGACCTCGCGCACAGCGGCGAAGCCCTCGTCGGCGGGTGCCTTCTTTTCGCCGCCACCCAGCATTGCTGTTTCGGCGGGAACCTTCGGGTCCACCTTGGTCTCAGGAGCCTTAGCTCCGATGAGCTTCCAGTCCTCAAGCGCCGCTTCGAACATGGCCTGATCCATCGAAGCCCACCGGTCCGCATTCGCGGTGATGTGCTCCTCCGGGAACGATGCCACTTCCTTGACGAGAGCAACGCGCTCGTCACGCCTGCTGGCAAGCTCCTCGGCTGCAACCCGATCCGCCTCAGAGGTCTCCAGCAAGGAAACCAATTCGGTGTGCTCGGTCTTAGCAGCTTCGGTCTCCAGTACCTGGGCATCAAGCTTTGCCTGAAGCTCAGTGATCTGATCCTGGAGAGGAGTCTTGGCCTCTTCGATCTTGGCCTCGATCTCCGCCTGCTCATGAGTAGCTGAAAGCTCTGTGATCTTGGCGTTCAATGGTTCGACCGCCTCAGCCACTGCTGCCTCCAACTCCTCTTTGGAAAATGTGCTCACCTGTACACCCCCTTCGAGTGCTACGTCGCCACCGTCAATCTCTTTACACAGAGGGCAAACGGCGGCGTCGTGTGCTGCACCCTCTGGCATCTGTTGGAGCAGTTCGTCATGAAGTTGCTTCGCTGCTGCGTCCACGTCCGTTACTTCGTACATCTCGTGAAGCGAATTGAATTTTGCTATGAACGGGTCGCTGCAAGATCCATGACTCTCAGCATCAGGGCTTCCCAGACGCGCGGATCTTGGTCTGGAAGATCCGCGGATGCGCCGTCGTATGCGGCTTCCATCTGGTCCGCGAATTGCTTCATGACAGCCCCCATGTCACTGATGTGAGCGTCCTTCCAACCAGGCACCATCGGAGGGACCAATAGTGCTCCTGCCAGGAACAATGGGTTGTTGAACTGCCGGTACGAGGCTCGTTCATTGATGTGTTCACAGTACGAAGCCGACTGCGGACCTTCGTAAGCAAACTCCTTGCCACAACCGTTCTCACCACCGCAGGTAACCGACTTCGCTACACACTCCATCGAGAAGTAGAGCTGACCCTCCGCGTGAGCACGTTCGAGGATGTCGGTCTCCTCGGGGAAGTAGTGCTTGTAGAGCACTCCGAGTGCTTCCACGAAAGGGTGCTCTTCAGTGGCCGTTTCACCAGTCGGATGCATCAGTTCTGCATCGACGTAATGACCCACGATCCGCTTCGGGTAGTGAGCGATGTTTAGCGGCGAATCCTGGATCGTCCACATCGACTCGCGAAGAGACTGCTGCGTCCAAAATTGACCATTGCTGTTCGCCCGATCAGCCTCCACATAGCGACCAAGAACCCACTTGAATGTTGGATTCGGACGCACGGATCGTTCTGCCCAAGCCATGTCCTTGTCTTGCTCGATAAAACGAGCGGGACCGGCAAGCCAGATGGAGTGCTTTCCTTCAATGATCATTGCTGCTCCTTGGACTTCCCTTGTTGTGTTCCGGGCGCTGCTCCACCGGATTTCTTCGAACCTGTCGTGCGAGTACCTGAACGGTTTCGACCGCCAGTACGTGGATCTGTAGCCCGCTTCTGTTGCTGCTGCGCCTCTCGCTGCTTCTGTGCAATCGGGTTGTGGAACAACGGCGTCTTGTTCGGCTGACCGTCCTTCTTCGGCTGCTCTGCACGAGGCGGCTGAGCTGGATCAGTCGGGGTACCGTTCCCGTTCATGCCACCATTACCAGAAAACGGAACAATTGTCTGGAAGATTTCGTCGAAGTCGGCCTTCTCGCGCTTCCGCTTGTTCGCCTCGTCCCCCTGGCTGTAATCGAACTCAGCGAGGATCGTCTCCCGCGAGATCTCACCACGGTCACGAAGGTCAATGAGATACGCAGCGAGCGCACTATCGAAGGTAAGAGCGATACGACGAGGATGAAACGCCAGTGTCGGCATCTCTGAGAATTCGTCGTTCGCTTCGGTGCAGGGCTTCAGGATGAACTGCTCAACCGAGCGACGGATCATGTGGCGACGAGATTCCATACCCGCTGCGACAATCCGAGCAAGCTTCGGTGAGTCATCAGCCTGAGTTCCACCGTTCACGAACATCTGAAGGAGCCGAGAACCAATCCGAGTGTCGAGCGTGTCGTACTTTGCCTGATCAAGTACGAAATCCTGCTTTGGGGTGATGATCTCAACACTGAGGCGGTGGTCACCGACGATCACGGGAACGCGAGCCGCAACCTTCACTTGGTTGCTCAGGGCTGCGACCTCTTGTGGGGTACCTGGGCGCTGGTCAGACCCCTTCTTGACCAGGACGATGAAATTGGTGTTGTGGGTGGCAATCATTCCTTCGGTTAGGAACAGATGGCTCGGATGATCGACCGCAATACAGACCGCTTCAGCAGACAGGCTTCGTTCTACCTGATCAATCGCCCGATAAAGATCATGCTTTCGTTCTTGCCATTTGGCCACCTTACGGCGCAGCCGGAACGGGGTACCGAACCCCTTCGGCAGCGAGATGAAAACCCGAAAGAAGGTCTGAACTGCCTTACGCAAAGGTGGTCGCGCCGTTGTTTTCGCCACGCCACCGAGCGACTGGACGAGTTCCACTACTCCATCCGCCAGCTTCTCCGACACCGACCCGAACTCCACACAACCAGGCGAGTGATAGCTCCCGTCCGAGTCAAGCAGCCCCTCCAAGAGTGCCTTTCGTTGTTCGATCGAGCCTCTGAGATACACCTCCGGGATGAACTTGTCTGCACAGCCAGCACCGTCGAGACCTAGATCCCGGAGTCCTTGCGTTACGGGGTTGTAGCGCCAACGCGGTCCCTTGAGTCCGTACTGAGCGGCAAACCCTTCACGCATCTCGTACTGCGTGATCGTCACTCCAGTAGGCAGCAGATCCACCCAAGGGAGATCATCGACTTCTGCTGTTGTAATCTTGGGAATTGACTGCGACAACGAGCCGTCACCCAAGAGATAACCCAGGAGATATGGACTCAGCGGAACTACCACTTCCGGCAGATCCAAGGCAGCAGTCGGCACCACTCGATGCCGATGAAGCCGTTTGCGTGGGCCATTCGAATCGAAGAGACCCTCTTCGAGAATCTGCGCCAAGGTCATAGTCCGGATATGACCACGACGACCGATTACGTTCCAGCGGTGGCTGGTGTCACAGGTGACCGTGGTCCCATCCGTGAACGTAATCTTCTGAAGATCAAGCACGCCTTGCGGATATACACCAAGAACTCTCGTGGTGCCCCCATCGGGACCGAAGAGCACATCCCCAGGAATAACAGTTCCGATCGGCTTCCACCCCTCAGGTGTAACAACTCGCTGGTCGAGACGAAGCGGACCACCCACGAGGTGAGCACGATCCATCTCCTTGAGCTGCGTCTTCAAATCGAGAAGATCGAACAGAGACGCGAGCCGCACCGAGGCGAGATGTTGGAACTGTGCCCGTGTAGCCGTGTGACGAAAAACGCTCTGAGGGTTCAGGGCGAAGAGATGCGGGATGTCGTTCGGAACTCCCAGGTTGATCATCCACTGGCGTTGCGCCTCTGACGGTTCAAAATGAGAGACGATCATCTGCTGAACGATCGGATCTTCGACTTCACCGCTCAGAACCTTGTCGAAAACAGCGGTCTCATTGATGTCAGCGATGTAGACGAGTTGTTCCTTGTTGAACATGAAGTTGCCGACCGGCACCACCTTGGTGGGGTCCAGCAACGTCAATCCGAGAGGAACACGCAGACCCTTGAAAGTCTTCTTGCGCTTGACGCCCTTCTCGGACTTTCCTCGGACGGTGTAGTCCTTCCGACCCCAGTAGATCGCGCAATAGAACTGGCTGACGGTGTACAGCTCCCGCCACATCTCTCGCATTCGAGAATCGAAGTCGATGTCAGCAGCGATCTGGTTCCAGATGTCTTCTTCGTCTTCGTCCTCGGTTTCGAACGACATTTTCGAGAAGGCAAGTGACTCAAGCGTTTCAAGAACTCCACCGACAACATCATCGTTTTCTACCGCTGAACGAGCGACATAGAACTGATCGAAGACCTTCGTGGGTGTGACGTAACGGTCCCGGTCAAAGAGACCACCAGCACGCCCTCTCGTCGGACTCGAAGTACCAGTCGTCCATTTGACGAGTGCCGCCATCTCTGGCTCTTGGCGAGCAAGTGCCTGCATCACGGCACTGTTTGGAACGTGAGTGTCATTCACAACGACAAAGCCCGCCGCATCCGTCCATTCGTGGCTCATGCTCATGTGAAGTTCCCACCCGCCATCTTGAAGTCCATTTCCCTCACTGCTTGCGTCCTCGACCAGAACTTGTACTGCCTGTCAATCTCTTCAAGAAAAGGGTCGATCTCTCTGGTTCGAAACGCCGTAGTTTTCCGGCTTTCTGAACGAACTATCCACGACCGAATCTCACTGGCTCGCGCTGACCATGCTGCGAGCTTCATGAAGATGTCGTCGGGTTGCTTCCCTTCGAATTCCTTCATCTCTTGGAAGCAGCCATCGAACTCTTTACGGAACACATCCAGATCAATCTCAGTGCTCTGGAGTGTGTACTGCGGCATCAGGACTTCCTTTCGACATGTAGAGGGTCAAATTGGAGTTCGTCGAAGATGACCCACGTTCGTGGCGTCATTGAGAGCTTGAACTGGAAATCGCCGTCGAGTCGGAATCGAATCCACAGCATCTTCCCGTCAGAGTGGAAGATTCGCTCAGGTTGCTCGGTGAGTTCACCTGGGTTGAGTCCATCGAGCCATTCACACACTTTCCACCAGAGAAAATGTGGAACTCCTGCGTCGATCTCAGTAGATGAACTGATCCAGCACTGGCTCGTTCGCATGTGTGGCCATCAGCTCCTCAATGCCAAATTGCTTCCAACCCAGAACCGCCATCCGTGCGGCGTCGAGTGCGTGGAAGGAACCGGCGCTGTAGATGCGACGACGGCCGTACATGTCCATCCCGGACTTGTCTGCTGTCCACGTCTGTCCCTGGAACTCACGAATGAGTTCCTTGTCGTACGGAAGATGGAGTCGTTCGTGGTCCACGAGATCACGCAACACATCGGAGGCGTACTCCAACACGTTGCGTTCGATTCCTGCATCCTTCACGCGATCACCCATGTAAGGGTCCACAACAACGGTTTCATCAAAATCAACGAGGATTTTCGAAGAGAAGTTGTAGCCCTTGATGCGTGGAGCCAGGTCTGTTGCTCGTTCCTGAATGTCTTGGAACAGAGGGAGCCCCAACCCGGTGTTATGGGTGAGAATATGATCGGCCGTTACGTACAATCCATCTTCTGCTGCAACCCTGATACAAACCGATTCTTCTTCGGGCACGACCTCGACGGACTTGAGGTATCGAGCAATCGGATGACGCCGCTCAATCACGGCATCCCGCTTCCTCGATAGCCGGAAGGGATTCATCCCCTCCGGTAGCCCAAGAGTCACTTGATAGCTGTGACGGCACGGTTTGCCGTTGCAAGACGTAGGGGAGTCACGGTATCTAGTAATACCGCCAAGGGACTGCACGATCGCACCAACGTCTCGCACCAATCGCTCCGAAGCGGAACGGATAGCGATCGTACAACCACCGTTCTGAACAGTGCAGTAACCATCTGTGTCCATCAGCCCACGGAGAATCTCTAGACGATCCTCCGGTGAAGACCGCATGTAGATAGCAGGGATGAACTTGTCCCAAGAATGTGTCCCTGCTAGATCAAGTTCTCGCAGCACGTCAAGGATGGTGTTGTGATGTGAGAACTGGCCTTTCTCATTCCTGCGCCCGTGCTGGTTCCCTCGAAGGGTGTAGTTACACCGGTCGGTATGAACAAGTTCGTAACCAGTCGGTAGCCGCTCTTGGATTGCATCCAAGATCTCCTGATCCACCGAAGAGAACCGAATGCCGTGTTCGCGTAGATTGCCATCACCCAGCAAACAACCGAGCACATATGGAGAAATCGGTAGATCCGGTCCTGGTTCAAACTCAACAGGCCCCGAAAGCAAGGGAATTGTGATTTTTGATGCCCTGGACCGGTTCGCCAGTTCCTCCATCTGCTCAGTCGTGACTGTTCTCATCTCCACCCGATGGCCCGTACGCAGCCGAATCGTCCAGAGGTGTTCGGGTCCACAACGCGTAGACGAACCGTCCGTGAACGTCACTCGCCGAACTCGACGATCCTGCTGAGGGAACACGCCCGTGACCTTCGTAGCCTCACCCGTCGAGCCGATCACCAAATCACCTTCAGCAATCGACCCGATCGGCACCCATCCCGCTGGAGTCAAAACCGGTTCCGAAACCGGTTGCATCTTGTCAAGAGCGAACGATCCAGGCATGAAGTGACGGATCATCGTCAAGATGGTGCTGACCTGTTCACCGTGGCTGATGCGTTCCAGGTGAACCCGGCACACCAGCTCCAGGAACGACTCCTTGTTCTTCGGGTTCCGTTCCGCGAACACGAGGATCTCAGAAGGATGGTTGGTGTTACCAGTGAAGTACACCGAGCCGTTGCGTCGCGCGAGCCAGTTGTGATTCTTCAGTGTGGGGCACCAGATGACGCCGTCGTAAGACTTGCGTTCGACGGTCATAGCTTGTGTTGATTTCCGTGGAAACTTCGCCGCTTTGACGGGGGTCGTACGTCGCGAGTTCAAGATCGCGCAGTGCCACCAATCTCGCTGTTCGTCACGACGTTGATACGAAGTTGAGGTGGCTAGGCCAGCGAGCGCACATGCCATCTCAAAAGCACGAATCCGCTGCTCGTTCCCTTGTCCGAACTTGCGTTGTCCGTTCTGTGTCCACCCGTCAGCGGCACACGACGTGTTGATGAACAGCAACAACTGCTCGTGCGTCAGATCGCAGAGGAATGCGGGGCTGGGAACCTTTTCATCCGACAAGACGACACGAAGCTGCTTCACGATTGTTGGAGACAAGTGGAAGTACGTCATGCCGTTCGTACGGTCAGTCCGATTCCAGAGCGGACGACCGGCATATGGCCCTGTCATGCGGCCTGGTTCACCGAACTGCGCCCGCAAGGAACGGTCGATTTGCTCGACGTAAAGAGGATTGATCTTCCAGGACTGACCGATGTTGCCGCCATTTCGACCGAAGCACCCCTCAGTCCAGAACCATCCGACGAGTTCGACGAACTCGTCCTTTACGACAGGAGCAATGGGTGCGTCCCCACGATCCACGGCAAGTGGCACGTAGTCCTTGGTGTTCAGAGTCTCTGTGGTCTTCCATCGCCATTTGCCTGAATCCGTCTGAACAAACCAACGATGATTAGGCGTAGTCATAGCGCTGAACGACTGTCCCTTCATCTCGATCATGTCGCGGGGGCGACGATCGAAGACATGGACCTCATCAACAACCTGCCACTCGGACTGCTGAGTTACTGGGTTGATGGAGAGCGTCTCATCGACACCAGGACGAACTTCATCCCACTTCTTCCAGCCTGATCGAGTCAGCATCTCAGTGTCCGGAGTCAGGCAGTAACCAACGTCCATCCCGATCCAATACTTCGTCTTGTTCTCCGGTGGCGGCAGATCAAGAACCATCCGAATGTCACCACCGACATCCACGAGATATTCGGCGTTGATTCGGATATACTGGTAGGCCGTATTGAAGTCAGAAGTCTCGTCAATATCGACGCATTTCATCAACCGATGCAGTACGAACAGTGGGTTCGTGCTGTCACCGTGGAGGCCGAGAACGTTTCGCCTGTAATCAGGTGCGTCCTTCGAGCCGTACATGTCGATCTTCTCTTGACGTTCCTGGTCGGTCCAGTTCGGACGGTGCATCGCGACCATGCGGTGAACTTTCCAACCCGAGTCGGGCTGCGTGAACTTGTAGAAGTAGTCCCGAATTCCTCTAGTAACTCCGTGAACTCTCCACACCGCGCCCTCGTGACCTCGCTTCAGGGTCTCGACCAGTTCGATCCAGCCTGGGTCGGGGTAGTCCTGCCCTTCGTCTAGCTCCAACCAAATGGGGTGGATGTTGTGGGAGACAATCGACCCGGACACATACGAGTGATCTTCCTCGATAATCGGGTTAAAAACCTTCTTCTTCCCCACAGGAACAACGGTCTTCACTTTCGCAACGTGGTGATCGCCGATCTGGACTGCATGACCCGATGTCGACAACTGAAGCCGGTAGGAAAGTAGCGGCTGCTTCTTCAATGTCACGGCCATAATTGCGGCGACTTTTGGTTGCACTACTGAACAATTCACCGAATACCCAACAGACTGCGCTAGGAACTGAAGCCCAAGAGCGAGCATCCTCGACGCGGTACCCAACTCGATGCGGTTCTTCGATTCGCTGACGTGACCGTCACCGGCAAGGTATCCATCAAGGAGAGCTGACCGGTCGCTCTTATCCATACCAAGAGCCCACATCGGGATCTTCTTGCCGTCTGCGTGCTGGCCGAAATGTTCGAGAAGCCACCGATACAGCGGAGCAGAACAGACTTGAAGATCGTTCGCTGAAGAATGTGAGCGAACGACGCTACGAGGCTTAAGACCAACTCGCTCGGTCCGATCCCAGATTGCCTGTTCCTGGTCGGGATGCACGACCCAATGAACTCGCCGTCCCTTGTCATTCGAACGGTCCATGCTGAGAAAACCGTCTGCCAGATAGCGTCCCACCAGCCACCAGAACGCCTCTCCTTCCGTGACGACATCACGAGCTGTTCCTGCATACTCCAGTGGTGGGATTGGAAGGGGAGGAAACTTGGTGGGTGTGGCCCAGTAGACCTGCCGTTCTTCCAACAACTCAACGTCATGAAAATACAACGGAGCGAGATCACGCTTCTGCTTGGAGGTAGCAAGGTTCTCTGCACCGTAAAACCGGTGGTCACACGAAACGGTCAGTGGGAGTGAACCTTGACCTGTGACCTCGTAGCAGTCGTTCACGTCCTCTTGGATCTGGATCACTGGACGCCAACGATTGAGGTGCGTCAGAACCTCGTCACCAACGTTCAAATCCTCAACGAGCTTCATCCCTGATTTCGTGAGGATCGGCGTCCCCTCGACGCTACAGCCCTTCACTCCCTTACCGTCTCGCTGCGGGATACGACCGATGATGTGCGAACCGTTTGTGAAGTCGATTTGGAACGGCCGGTGAGTGATCGCACTGCGCGATCTCGGGAGCATCTCTCTACTCAACCGGCAGTCGTAGATCTGGTTCTCAATGAGCCTCGTGATGGGTTCGAGGTGGACGAGTTCCGGGGCGGTGATGACCATCTCCTGGCCGGGCCACAGCAGGGGAAAGACAAAACCCCGAAGCTTGATAGAGAGGCTTTTGCCAACACTTCGGGCACATTGGTCGATTTGTAGGGGTTCGATGTTATGGAACCATTTCCACTGGTAGAACCAAGCACGCCACACACCGCCGTCAGAGTCAGGGTCGTGCCAGAGGAACTCGGCCTGATCAATACCTGAGTAATCAGTCATCAAGAGCGTGTAGAGATACGCCTCATCCTCGGAAAGATCCTCAACGACGGCCATCAATATCCCCGTACTTCCCTAGCTTCCGAATCTTTCTGTAAAAAAGAACGGTAGATTCTGGCTGAGATTGAAGACGCCACTTCACGAGTGCTGTAATCCAAGCGATTCGATACTCCAGAAAATACGAAGGATCTTTACCGAAAGCTTCGGCGATAGCTTCCAACTGCTCCACGTTGGGTAGCAATTTTCCTTGAAGATATCGCATGACTGTATTGCGATGTAGGTTCGTTTTCGCTGCAACATGTCTCAGTGATCTACCGCCAACCAAACGCTTAAACGCCTCCGGAAATGGATCGAGCGCGTAGTCCTCGCCCATCATCATGCGGAGGCGGTCTTTGGCTACGCCAGGTTCAACTGCGGCCCGCTTACCTGGCCTGCCTGGTTCAGCTTGATCCGCTTTGATGATGTCGTTGACGAGATCACCCAGGATTCCTGGGTCTTGATCGAAGAGTTTCTTCCAGTCCAAGTAAGCAGTAGACGGGAAAACATCTTGAATCAGAGTCATTCGTTGCTGCCAGGGAACCTTGACCTCGGCTTCGTTGATTTCTTCGAAGCGCGCTAGATCAAGGGCTCTATCTGCTCCGGTAACCATCTAGAGCGTTCTCACCCACAAACGCTGCTGATTGCGCCGGAAATGTTCGTCGATTGCTTCGTACTCTGGAATGGCTGTCTCCCTGATCCACGAGAACACGTCTTCTTGCGAGCAATGCATCTCTCGTTGTTCGTCGGGAGTGCAGTTGTCCATCAGGGTAACCAACGAACGCAACTCGTTGAACAAAACCAACGACTTCGAGAGTTGCTGCTCTCGGTGGTAGCCGAACTCTTTGGCTCGACGCCTCAGGTTCTCTAGGTAATCAGATACCGAGTCACCTTTGTCTTTGTCTCGGGTTCCTTTGTCGATCCCGAGACCCTTCTTGATCAGGCGCAGTTCTGTAGAAAACTCCTTGAGTTGTTTCTGGAGTGCTGCCTCATCAACGGGATCATTCCAGTAATCCTTACCAGTTGAGATCCAGTTCGCCCACCGCCACGTCATCAGTTCCATCATCATCATGCGATCTACTTCTTGGAGATCAGACACGTTGATGAAGTGGTTGTCTGAGAGATATCGGGAAGATTTGTCCTCCCAGTATGCGACTTCTTCGGGGCTTAGAACCGTGTACGTCGAGCCACTTGGGCCAAGGACTTCGAACGTTCCCTCAGTATCAATATCCACAGGCGACAGAGTAACAGCATTGTGGAGATAGTTGACCCACTGGCGAGTGACGATATCTACAAATGAAGGAAGCCCCACGGTCCGCGTGGGGCTTCCGAGTCTCTAACCCCGCGTTACCGCGGGGTGACGACCCCTCCAAGTGGAGAGGACGCCACGCTGCATGATCGAAGCGACGTGCGTTGGGTTGTGACCCACTGGATGGGCTGTGTACCGAGCGTACTTCGCTTCGCGGTCTGCCTGAACAGCATAGCCATAGTGGAGGAGTCGTAATCCACAGTCAACAGTGGACGGATTGTGGGTGGCGTAGACCGGGACTGCCCCACACGCCATCTTCGTGTCCCTGTATGTCCCGTTCGGCAGATACCGAACGAGCCTGGGTTGTGCAATCCCACCCCAGAACCCGTCTGTTCGTACCATTGGTGTGCCATCGAGACCGATTTGGAACACTTCGGGAATCTCGATCATCACTGAGTTCGCTTGGCTCGCCTCAATGGTTGAGGCGTACATCGCGGTGGTGATCTCCCCCTTGGCTACAAGGAACTCGTCTGCATCAGCGAGGAGCACCCAGTCACCTTCGCTGGGGTTGCACGATTCTTCGAACCAGTCCCAGGCTGCCTGACGGAACCTGCCTTCGTGTTCGAGGAACGATGGAACGTCGTCTGGTCGAACTCGGACGTTGCCGAAGGAACGAGCGAGTTGAGCGGAGCCGTCATCACTCTGGTCGTCGTAGATGGCGATCGCGTCGAATGCCCAGGAATGCCAGGTGAGCATCTTCGCCAACCAGCGACTCATCTCGTTCTTCATTGGCATGAGCAAGAAGAACCGCACGAGCTACCTCCTATTAATGAAACTCACTAACGCACGTTAGTGCGCAGAGTTTGATTTTTGTTTCAGTTATCAGTCCCGAGAAATACCGTGCGCATCCATGAAAGAACGGAAAATTTGCTGAGACTGCTTCATTTTCTTATCGGCACTTCCACCCACGGGAGATGCCTGGTGCCACTCGTGAATGATTCGCACCTGACCGTAGTAGACGGCTTTCCATCCGTGGTGTCTTGCGTGGTAAATGAATCCGGTTTCCTCGTAGTAGTGAGGAGTCAGGATGAACGCGCCCTGAGCGGTCGGAAACGCCTGCTCGAAAACTGGGCAGGCATACATTTCGTCCCAGCACCGACGATCAACGAAAAGTGCAGATCCTGACAGCGTTACTGCATCCTCACGGATGTCGTCGTACCTACCAGGCGTACACGGTTCTTTCCAGCCACGATGCCTCGGTGCTTCGTTGGTTCCGAAAATG
>Ga0209591_10003899_pt1 | contig 17128 bp, 28 predicted proteins | sample MAT01_FD_187207 | JGI IMG/M metagenome (GOLD analysis project Ga0209591, IMG submission 187207) | Freshwater microbial communities from Lake Fryxell liftoff mats and glacier meltwater in Antarctica - MAT-01 (SPAdes) (version 2) | ecosystem: Environmental > Aquatic > Freshwater > Ice > Liftoff... | reverse complement strand
CCGCCTCGCCGTCCTCGGTGCCCCATTGCAGTGGCGGGGCATGGCCCTGCCCGGCAGGCTGAACCCCAAACCCCTGTTGACCCACCTGGACTACGAGCGGGCCTGCAAGACGCCCTGGGAAGTGGCCTGCATACAGGTCGCCACGGCCCTGGGGCTGGCCGGCCACCGGGCGGTGCGTCAGGCCTTTGCCGCCGGCTGCAGCGAATACGAAATGGGGCTGATCTTTCTGGCCGCCTGCGGTCAGACCGATGCCGAACTGCCTTACCCCGCCATTGTGGCGCTGAACCGGAACAGCGCGACCCTGCACTATCAGCATCGGGATCGGCAACGAATCCCCGCCCGGGAACGGCACAGCCTGCTGCTGGATGCCGGGTGTACCTGCAACGGCTATGCCTCAGACATCACGCGCACCCACAGCGCCCGGCGCGGTGAGTTTGCCGGCATGGTCCGGGACATGGACCGGGCCCAGCAGCGTCTTTGTGCGCTCGTCTGCCCGGGTGTCGCCTTTCCCGAACTGCAGATTGCCGCGCACCGGGAAATCGCCACACTGCTTGCCCGTTGGGACCTGGTGCGGATGACGCCGGAAGACATGGTGGCCCGGCGCGTGACCGACGCGTTCTTGCCCCACGGTCTGGGCCACCTCCTCGGCCTGCAGGTGCACGACGTGGGCGGTGGCCTCGCCAGCCGGCGCGGCGGTGAGCTCTCCCGGCCAAAGCGCTTTCCCCGTCTGCGGCTCACGCGGCCACTGGCAACCGGCATGGTCGTCACCATCGAACCCGGTCTCTATTTCATCGATTCCCTGCTCGCGCGGCTGCGCAGAAGCTCTCTCGCCAGGCTCGTGAACTGGCGCCAGGTCGCCGCCCTGCGCCGTTACGGTGGCCTTCGCATTGAGGACAATGTGCTGGTCACCCCCACCGGTTACCGCAACCTGACCCGCGAGCTCGAGTCGCCACTCTAGCCGGGTGGGCCCGATTCCCGGCCCCGGAGAACCAACCCCAAAAGCAAACGGCCCCGATGCAGTGCACCGGGGCCGTTTTTCGCTGCCCACCCTAGCGGGTTGCTCAGGTGGGCACAGGCCTGGTCGTTAAGGCCGTCTTACTTTTCGCAGTCCGTCCGCTTGGCCACAACGCGCCGGTTCTGGGCGCGGCCCTCGGCGGTCTTGTTGTCGCCAACGGGATCGCTCTCGCCCCGGCCCACCACCTGCATTCGGTCCCTGGCAATGCCCTTGGTCGCCAGGTAGTCGGCGGCCGAATTGGCGCGGCGCTCGGAGAGGCCCATGTTGTAGGCGTCGGTTCCGGTGCTGTCGGTAAAGCCGTCGATGGTGCCGGAGATGAACTTGAGGCGGGTCAGATTCTCCGCCATCTCGTCCAGAACCAGCTTGTCGGCATCACTGAGTTCGGCAGAATCCGTCTTGAAGGTGAGCTGACGGCTCACGTCGCAAGAGCAACCTACCGAACCAACGCGATCGCCACGGGGGGTCTCGGGGCACTGGTCCGTGCCATCGAGGACGCCATCACCATCGCTGTCCTTGGGGGCGGCGGGTGCGAGCGGTGGAGGCGGCGGCGGCGCAGCCACGACGCGGGCGGGCGGCGGCGGCGGCGGCGCGATCTCGTTACCACCAAACCAGTACTCCACGTTCAGGCTGGCGCGCCAGGGCGCATCCAGGCCGTCGTCAAAATTCACGTCCAGGTACTCGCCTTCGACGGTCGCTGCCCAGTGGTGGGCAAAGCGCCAGCGGGCACCCACTGCGGCCGCGAAGCCGCTGTCACTCTCGGAACCGGAATCGGAGACTGAGCCGATGCCCTCGCCACCATCCGCGGAAAACTTGAGATCGGCGTTCTGCCAGGTGTAACCCGCCTTGCCAAACAGGTCCCAGCGTTGCGCGACGGGCCAGTTGGCCACGCCATAGGCGGTCCAGCCGTCGATGCTGGTCTTGACGTCGCCGATCTTCGTTTTGTTGCCCGTGCCGGCTTCGACGAAATTGATATCGGACTCACCGTCAGCAGTGCCGCTGTAGCGGCCCTCGAGACCCAAATGGCGATTAAACATCCAGCCCACGTAGGCCTGGCCGCCAACCGGGAAGTCCTCAAAGTTGCCACTGGTGTCGATCTGCAGCGCATCCTGCAGCGCGTTGCTGAAGGAATCACTGGTCTGCAGGGAGGTGCCGTTGACCCCGAGGCCCAGATAGAGACCGTCATAGTCCCAGTCCCAGCGGTCGGCGTCGGCTGCCATGGCGGGGGCCACCAGGGCACTCGCGGCTGCCATGCCGGCCAAGGCCAGCTTCAGAGCCGTTACCCCCGGCCGCCGGGACCGAGGCAGCACCTTAAAGGCGGGAGTCTTGATCGATCTCATGGGATATCCCCTGTAGGTTGGTAAGTTGTTCTGTGGGCGACCGGGGTAGAGAGTACCCGGCTAAAGCAGCGTAAAAACCACGAATGCTTCTTTGCAGTGGCACTGTAACGCCAAGGGAAGGTTAAAGGCAACGCCAGACCGGGAGCCTCAACAAGGCTCGACGGGCACGTTCAGACGCGGAACGTCCTTACGCGGTCGCGGCCTTTTTTGCCCGGGGATTCTTGCTGGCCGCGGCCTTGGGAGCAGTCTTCTTGCGGGCCTTCTTGGCGGCGGGGGCGGCAGACTCGGCGGCCGCCGGTGCGGCCTTGTCCGTCAGCATGACCAGGGCCATCGGCGCCGCGTCGCCGGCCCGAAAGCCCATTTTCAGGATGCGCAGGTAACCACCGGGGCGCGCCTTGAAGCGGGGACCCAGGTCGTTAAAGAGCTTGCCGACGGCAGGCCGATCCCGCAGGCGGTCAAAGGCCAGACGCCGTCGCGCCACACCGTCTTCCTTGGCCAGGGTTATCAGCGGCTCTACGACCCGCCGCAGTTCCTTGGCCTTGGGCACCGTGGTACGAATCGTCTCTTCACGAATCAGAGACGCTGCCATGTTGCGGTACATGGCAGTCCGGTGGCTGCTCTTCCTGCCGAGGGCTCGGCCGGCCTTACGGTGCATCATCGCGGGTCAATCCGATCAGTCTAATGTTCAGGCGGCCATGTCGTTGTGCTTGGCCAGACCCGGGGGCGGCCAGTTCTCGATACGCATACCGAGGGACAGTCCATGACTCTCCAGGACTTCCTTGATCTCGGTCAGGGACTTCTTGCCCAGGTTCGGAGTACGGAGCAGTTCGACTTCCGTGCGCTGGACGAGATCACCGATGTAGTTGATGTTCTCGGCCTTGAGGCAGTTGGCCGAACGTACCGTGAGCTCGAGTTCGTCCACAGGACGGAGCAGGATGGGCTCGATCTGGGACTCGGCGGCCGTTGACTGGGTCTCGTCCTGCCCGCGGAGCTCGAGAAACACATCCAGCTGATCCTTGAGTATGGTGCCAGCCCTGCGGATGGCCTCTTCCGGATCAATCGTGCCGTTGGTCTCGACATCAAGGACCAGTTTGTCCAGATCCGTGCGCTTCTCAACGCGGGCCGACTCAACCGTGTAGGTCACCTTGCGAACCGGGCTGAAGGACGCATCAAGCCGCAGCCGGCCGATGCTGGTGCTCTGCTCATCTGGATCCTGCTGGGTGACGGCGGCGCGATAGCCCCGGCCTCGCTCAATGGTCAGCAGCATCTTCAGCTCGCCGCTACTGGTCAGATTGGCAATGATCTGCTTCGGGTTAACGATTTCGACGTCATGGTCCGTGACGATATCGCCTGCGGTAACAGGGCCAGGACCCTTGCGGTGCAAAGTGAGCTCGACGCGATCCCGGGAGTGCATACGGATCGCCACGCCCTTCAGGTTCAGCAGGATTTCGACGACATCTTCCTGAACACCCTCGATGCTGGTGTATTCATGCAGGACGCCTTCGATTTCGGCCTCCACAATGGCGGCACCCGGCATGCTCGACAGCAGCACCCGGCGCAGTGCATTGCCCAGGGTATGACCGAAACCCCGCTCCAGGGGCTCAATGACAATACGCGCGCGGTTACCGGTCTCGGCCTGAACCCGGACGCTGCGTGGCTTCAAGAATTCGCTGATTGATGACTGCATATCTGACAGGCCTCCTAAAATACCTGGACCTGAACTACTTATGAGAATTGCTTGGACTACTACTTGGAATAGAGCTCGACGACGAGGTTCTCGTTCACATCAGGCAGGATGTCATCCCGGCCCGGGAGATTCTTCAGCGTCCCCACGAGAGCCTGATCATCCACATCCACCCACTCGGGGAAACCAACCTGGCTGGCCATGGACACTGCATTCTTGATCCGCGGCTGAGCCTTGGCCTTCTCGCTGACCTCGATCTTGTCGCCAGCAGCAACCTGATAGGACGGGATGTTCACCAGTTCACCGTTCACCTTGATCGCGCAGTGGCTGACCAGCTGACGAGCCTCAGCGCGTGTTGCGCCGAAGCCCATGCGATAGACGACGTTATCCAGGCGTCCCTCGAGCAGCTTCAGGAGGTTTTCACCTGTCGACCCCTTCATCCGGGCCGCCTTGAGGTAGGTGTTGCGAAACTGGCGCTCGAGTACGCCGTACATACGGCGAAGCTTCTGCTTCTCGCGCAGCTGCAAACCGTAGTCGGACACCCGGGCTTTCCGGGCGCCCTGCTGGGTACCCGGGGGGGTCTCCAGCTTGCACTTGGTCTCGAGAGGTTTAATGCCGCTCTTCAGGAAAAGGTCCGTACCTTCCCGTCGGGCAAGCTTGCACGTTGGTCCGCGATATCTGGCCATGCTGGATAGTCCTTAAACGCGACGCTTCTTCGGCGGGCGACACCCGTTGTGGGGGATCGGCGTAATGTCTTCAATATTGCTGATGCGAAAGCCGGCGGCGTTCAGCGAACGTACCGCAGACTCTCGCCCCGGTCCCGGCCCACTGACATACACCTCAAGTGCCTTGAGGCCGTACTCAAGCGCAGCCTGGCCCGCCCGCTCCGCGGCTACCTGGGCGGCAAACGGCGTGCTCTTGCGCGAACCCTTGAAGCCACAGCTGCCTGCTGTAGCCCAGCTGAGCGTATTGCCCTGACGGTCGGTGATCGTAACGATCGTGTTGTTGAAGGTGGAGTGGACATGGGCTATGCCATCAACGACATGGCGCTTCGAGCCCTTCCGCACCTTCGGGGTTACGGCCGTGGCGGGTGCGCCTTCCGCTGCGGGCGTTGCCGCTGCGGCGGGGACGTCGACTACTGCTGGATCCTGTGCCATCTGTCTTCTCTTCTCTTGCTTGATCTGTGCTTATCTGCGGATAGCCCGGCGGGGGCCCTTCCTGGTGCGTGCGTTAGTGCGCGTGCGCTGCCCGCGCATGGGCAGCCCCTTGCGGTGCCGGATTCCCCGGTAGCAGCCGAGGTCCATCAAGCGCTTGATGCTCATGGAAACTTCACGCCGCAGATCGCCCTCGACGGGAAAGCGGGCAATCTCGGCGCGAATCCGCTCAATTTCCGGTTCGCTCAGGTCCTTGACCTTCACGTTTGGCTGAATGCCGGACGCCTCGCACACGCGCAGTGCCCGGTTACGGCCCACACCGAAGATGTGCGTCAGTGCAATACCGACATGCTTGTTCGGCGGAATATTTATGCCAGCGATACGTGCCATGACTTAACCCTGCCTCTGCTTGTGCCGGGGATCACTGCAGATCACCCGCACTACGCGCTTGCGACGAACGACCTTGCAGTTTCTGCAGATCTTCTTGACTGATGCCCGAACCTTCATAACCGACTCCCGTCGTCAGCCCCTAACGGAGCTGACCCGCCCTTCCATAGCCGCCGAAGTTGGCCTTCTTCAGCAGACTGTCGTATTGATGAGACATCATGTGTGCCTGTAACTGGGCCATGAAATCCATGGTCACTACCACGATGATTAGCAGCGACGTGCCGCCGAAATAGAACGGTACGCGCCAGTAGAGAATCATGAATTCGGGCAGCAGGCAGACTGCCGTTACGTAGATGGCACCCCAGAACGTCAGCCGGGTGAGCACCTTGTCAATGTAGTTGGCCGTCTGCTGGCCCGGGCGTATACCCGGGATAAACGCCCCGCTCTTCTTGAGATTATCCGCCGTCTCGCGGGAGTTGAACACCAGGGCCGTATAGAAGAAGCAGAAGAACATGATCAAGCTGGCATACAGCAGGATGTAGATAGGCTGGCCCGGTGACAGCTGAGCAGAGATGTCCTGCAACCAGCCAAAGCCCTCATTGGTACCGAACCAGCTGGCGATAGTGGCTGGGAACAGGATGATGCTGGAGGCAAAGATGGGCGGAATGACGCCCGCCATGTTGATCTTGAACGGCAGGTGGCTGGCCTGGCCCGCATAGACGCGGCGACCCTGTTGCCGGCGGGCGTAGTTGACAGTGATTCGTCGCTGCCCCCGCTCCATGAAGACCACGAAGGCAGTCACCGCCACGATCAACAGAATGAGAATCAGCGCCACGGCGGGATTCATCTCCCCTGAGTTCACGAGTTCCAGGGTGCCGCCGATAGCGGCTGGCAGCCCCGAGACGATGCTGGCGAGAATGATCATCGAGATGCCATTACCGATACCACGCTCCGTGATCTGCTCACCGAGCCACATCAGGAACATGGTGCCGCTTACCAAAGTGATCACAGCCGTGAAGAGAAAGCTGAAGCCGGGGGCAATGACGAGTCCCTGGTTCTGCAGGGCATAGGAAGCGCCCAAGGACTGCACCAAGGCGAGTCCGACGGTTCCATAGCGCGTGTACTGGGTCAGCTTGCGACGACCGGATTCGCCTTCCTTGCGCAACTGGGACATCTGCGGAATCACGAGGCCGGCCATCTGGACGATGATGGACGCCGAAATATACGGCATGACGCCAAGGGCGAAGATGCTCAGTCGGCTCAGGGCTCCGCCCGAGAACATGTTAAACATCGCGAGAATCGTGCCCGACTGCTCTTTGAAGAACTGTTCCAGGGCTGCCGGATCAATGCCGGGAACCGGGATGAAAGTCCCCACCCGATAGACGATCAGGGCGCCTATCAGGAACAGCAGGCGCTGGCGCAGCTCGGAGAAGCGTGTTGCCTCGCCAAGTGCCTTCGCCGGATTGACCATGTCGCCTTTTGCCACGGTAAGTGCTGCCTGAACTCGTTTCTGTGCTTGTTTCGGGAGTCTTGCGCCGTCAGTCTTCGATGCTGCCGCCGGCGGCCTCGATAGCCTTGCGCGCGCCGGGGGTAACCTTGATGCCCTTGAGCTTCACTGCCGTCTCGATCTTGCCGGAAGCGATGACCTTGGCCGTTTCCACATCTTTGCCGACGATCTTGGCAGCCTTCAGGCTGGCCAGATCAATCACACCCGTCTTGATCAGGGTGAGCTCATGCAGGCGGACCTCGGCGGAGGCTGCGAGCAGGTGGGAAACAAAGCCGATCTTGGGCAAGCGCCGCTGAATCGGCATCTGGCCGCCTTCAAAACCGACCTTGTGATAGCCGCCGGCACGGGCAGACTGGCCCTTGTGACCCCGGCCACAGGTCTTGCCCTGGCCCGCCGAGCTGCCGCGCCCAACACGCTTGCGCGTCTTGCGGGAACCGGGCTTTATAGAATTCAGTTTCATGACTGTTCCTTAGGTCTACCGAGGCCTCAAACCTGCTCAATGCGCAGCAGGTAGGAAACACTATTGATCATGCCGCGATTCTCCGGCGTGTCGGCCACAACGACCGACTGGTGCATGCGCTTCAGCCCCAGACCCAGGATGCAGGCCCGGTGACTCTTCAGACGACCGAACTTGCTCTTTACGAGAGTGAGCCTGACTTGCTTGGCTGCTGGCTTCGAAGTTGCCATGGCCTAACCCACCAGGTCCGCGAGAGACTTGCCGCGCTTGGCTGCGATGACGTCGGGCGAGCGCATGCCCTGGAGCGCATTCATCGTGGCACGAACGACGTTGATTGGATTCCGGGACCCGTAGCTCTTGGCCAGGACGTTGCGGACACCAGCGCACTCGAAAACTGCTCGCATTGCGCCACCGGCGATGATCCCGGTACCGTCGGATGCCGGCTGCATGTAGACGCGGGTTGCGCCGTGGCTCCCGGACTGCGCGTAGTGCAGCGTGTCTTTGTGCAAGGGGATCGGCTTGAGGTCCCGGCGGGCTGCCTGCATCGCCTTCTGAATGGCGGCCGGAACTTCCCGAGCCTTGCCGTAGCCAAAACCAACTTTGCCCTTGCCATCGCCCACGACGGTAAGCGCCGTGAAGCCAAACTGCCTACCGCCCTTGACCACCTTGGCCACGCGATTTACAGAGACGAGCTTCTCAAGATAATCATCACCGTCGCCTGAGCGCTCCGGAGCCATGCCTGCCTGTTTACGCGCCAATGTCAGAACTCCAAGCCGTTTTCGCGAGCTGCCTCGGCCAATGCCTTGACTCGCCCGTGGTACTGAAATCCGGACCGGTCAAACGCTACCCGCGTGACACCAGCCGCCTTTGCCTTCTCTGCGATCGTCCGGCCGACCACTGCGGCGGCCGCTATGTTGCCCGTGCCATCCAAAGCGTCCCGCACTTCCTTCTGCAAGGTCGATGCGGCGGCCATCACGGTGCCGCCGTCGGGACCAATGACCTGCGCATAGATATGGCGCGGGGTACGGTGAATGGTGAGCCGGGCAACGCCCAGCTCCTTGATCTTGGAGCGTGAGCGTCGTGCTCGCCGCTGTCTGCTGTCTTTTTTGTTCATTGCGACTCGAAGTCACGACTGCCTGGTATTCAGCCAAAGGACTGAACCCGGCGCACTCGCTTACTTCTTCTTCGCCTCCTTAAGTACAACCTTCTCACCCGCATACCGCACGCCCTTGCCCTTGTAGGGCTCTGGCGGTCGATAGCGGCGTATATCGGCGGCAACTTGGCCAACCTTGTGCTTGTCGGCGCCCTTGATCAGGATTTCCGTCTGACTGGGGGTCTCGATCGTGATTCCCTCAGGAACCGGAAAAGCCACCGGGTGGGAGAACCCAAGAGTCAGATTCAGCTTCTTGCCCTGGGCCTGGGCGCGATAACCAACACCGACCAGCTCGAGCTTACGCTCAAATCCCTTGGCAACCCCGCTGACCATATTGCTTAGCAGGGCGCGGGTGGTTCCAGCAATGGCGCGAGCACCCTGAGCTTCGGTAGCGCTCGAGACCCGGGCCTCACCCTCGACCACTTTCACCTCAACCTCCGGGTGCAGCGCCAGGCTGAGCTCACCCTTGGGACCCTTGACGCGAACCTTGCCGCCAGCCTGGGTCAACTCGACCCCTTTAGGCAGCCGAACAGGCATTTTTGCAACTCTGGACATACTCTGAATACCTACGAGACGATCACCAGGAATCAGTTCCTAGGAAACTATGCAGATCACTTCGCCACCGTGGCCACCGGCACGGGCATCGCGATCGCTCATCACGCCCGCAGGCGTCGACACAATGGCAATACCGAGTCCGCCCTGGATCTTCGGCAGTGAATCCGTGCCCCGATAGACGCGCAGACCGGACTTGCTGACGCGCCGGATCTGGTCAATGACGGGGCGTCCATCAAAATACTTGAGCTCAATGGCCAGCTCGCGCTTGTTACTGCCCGTGTCCGTGGCCTCAAACCCCACGATGTAGCCCTCATCCAGCAGGACCTTCGCAATGGCTTCCTTCTGGGTTGACGAGGGCATTATCACGCTGGGCAATGCCACTCTCTGGGCGTTCCTGATGCGGGTCAGCATGTCAGCGATGGGGTCAGAAAGACTCATTTTTGGTTTACTCGGCCTGGTAGCGGTAACTGTTTAAGTGATGTCTGTCTAAGTCGTGCGATCTGGCGTGTCTGTCTCTCAGGTAGTAGCTGGAGAAAAACTACCAGCTCGCCTTCCTCAGCCCGGGTATGTCTCCCGCGAGCGTCAACTCCCGGAGCTTGACCCTGGACAGGCCAAACTTCTGGTAGTACCCCCGCGACCGCCCGGTGATGGCACACCGGCTACGGATGCGACTGGGACTGGAATCACGGGGAAGCGCCTGCAGCTTGTCCATGGCGGCCTGCTTGTCGTCCGGTCGCGCCTTGGGGTTGGCGATAATCGCCTTGAGGGCACTACGCTTTTTGGCGTACTGCTGCACCAGCTTGGCGCGCTTCACATCGCGAAGAACCATCGATTTCTTGGCCATAACCTGCCTTATGACTCGGTTTGCTGGGCTGACTTGCGGAAGGGAAAATTGAAGGCGTCGAGGAGCGCCCGACCGCGGACATCGTCGCCAGCGGTCGTGGTAATCGTGATATCCATGCCCCGGATCATGTCGATCTGGTCGTAGTCGATCTCCGGGAAAATGATCTGCTCCTGGATGCCCATGCTGTAGTTACCGCGGCCATCAAAGGAACGACCATTCAGCCCGCGGAAATCGCGAATACGCGGGACAGCCACGCTGATCAGACGATCCAGAAACTCCCACATGCGCTGGCGGCGAAGCGTTACCTTGCAGCCCACCGGATAGCCCTCACGCACCTTGAAGGTGGCAATGGATTTCCGGGCCAGTGTGATCTGTGGCTTCTGGCCGGCAATGCGGGTCATGTCCTGCACTGCCTTCTCGATAACCTTCTTGTCCGTAATGGTCTCGCCCACGCCCATGTTGAGCGTGATCTTGGTGATACGCGGCAGCTCCATGACGTTATCGACCCCAAGCTGCTGCTTGAGCTTCGGTACGACCGTGCTTGCGTAGTATTCCTGCAACCTTGCCATATCTTCTTTCGCGGCTCCCTCGTCACCCGGGGCGGCTGCCCCGGCGTGCCTCAGGCGTCTACGACCTCATTGTTCGACTTGAAATAGCGGACCTTGCGGCCATCCTCGAGCGTCCTGTAGCCGATGCGGCCGGCCTTGCCGGTCGTCGTATTCAGGAGCGCCACATTCGACACGTGCAGTGACATCTCCTTCTCGACGATGCCCCCCTGCAGACCCTTGGCGGGATTTGGCTTCTGGTGCCGCTTGACGATGTTCACGTTCTCAACCCAGACGCGCTCGCCGTCGATGCGATTGACCGTGCCCTTTCGGCCTTTGTCCCGCCCCGCGATGACGATGACCTGGTCGTTCTTTTTGATGCGATTCATGATCTATCTGCTCACAGCACTTCGGGCGCCAGGGAAATGATCTTCATGAACTTCTCGTTGCGCAGCTCGCGGGTCACTGGCCCGAAAATGCGCGTGCCGATGGGTTCGAGCTTGTTGTTCAAGAGCACGGCAGCGTTACCGTCAAACCGAATCACAGAGCCATCCGGACGGCGAACGCCCTTGCGGGTGCGCACGACTACAGCGTTGTAAACCTCGCCCTTCTTGACCTTGCCCCGGGGGATTGCATCCTTGATGCTGACCTTGATCACATCACCAATGTAGGCATAGCGCCTGCGGGTACCCCCGAGCACCTTGATGCACATCATCTGCTTGGCGCCGCTATTGTCTGCAGCGGCAAGGTAAGTCTGCATCTGTATCATGATCGTTTCCCGGTTGTTCCAGCGTTACTGAGGCTAGGTAGGCGGCTCCCGTCAGGGGCCTGCCACTACACCTTGCCCGACGCCTCCGCCCGACGAAGAACCTCAACGAGGCGCCAGGCCTTCCGCTTCGAGTAAGGCCGGCATTCGGTGATCGACACCAGATCGCCAGCCCGGGATACGTTGCCTTCGTCATGGGCCAGGAGCTTGGTCGTGCGCCGCACGTACTTACCGTACTGCGGGTGCTTGACCAGGCGCTCGACCACTACCGCGACCGTCTTTTGCATCTTGCTACTAACGACGGTGCCCGTCAGTGACTTGACCGCGGCAGCGCCCTCGCTGGCAACAACTGCTGCGGGACTGTTCTTTGCTGTGCTCATACTGCGTCACCCGCCTTCTTCTGCCGGGCCTGCTCAGTGAGCAGGGTCTTGATCCGTGCAATGCTCTTGCGAGCTTTCTCAAACTGATCCGGTCGGCTCAGCTGGCCAGTGGCTCGCTGCATCCGGAGATTGAACTGCTCCTTGCGGAGACCGAGAAGCTCTTCAGCCAGCTCGGTCTCGCTCTTCTTGCGCAGGTCGTTAATTTTCATCGGCCCGATACCTGAATTAGATTACTTGACGGCTGACGAACGTCGTCGCAACGGGGAGTTTCGAAGCTGCAAGCCGAAACGCCTCGCGCGCGATCTCTTCGGTAACGCCCTCCATCTCGTAGAGGACGGTGCCGGGCTGGACCAGGGCCACGTAGAACTCAACGTTGCCCTTGCCGCTTCCCTGCCGGACTTCGAGGGGCTTGGCCGTCACGGGCTTGTCGGGAAAGATCCGGATCCAGACTTTGCCACCGCGCTTCACATAGCGCGTCATTGCCCGCCGGGCTGCCTCAATCTGGCGCGCTGTCAACCTGCATCGAGCGATGGCCTTCAGACCAAACTCGCCAAAGGCGACGGTGTTGCCGCGCTGGGCGAGGCCACGGTTTCGGCCCTTGAACTGTTTGCGAAACTTGGTTCGCTTGGGTTGCATCATGAGCGTAAATCCTTAGCGGGCAGCCGGCGCAGCAGCTTCTTCTGCCGGTGCTTCCTGCTGATCGAATACTTCGCCCCTGAAAATCCAGACCTTGACGCCGATGACGCCGTAGGTCGTCATGGCCTCAGCGAGGGCATAGTCCATATCGGCGCGGAACGTGTGGAGGGGTACGCGACCCTCCCGGTACCACTCACTCCTGGCAATCTCGCCGCCATTCAAACGCCCGGCCACCATTACCTTGATGCCCTGGGCACCGAGTCGCATCGTGTTGGTGACGGCTCGCTTCATGGCACGACGAAACATCACGCGCCTTTCAAGCTGCTGAGCGATGCCTTCGGCAACGAGACGGGCATCCAGTTCCGGCTTACGGATCTCGGCAATGTTGATCCGTACGTCGCTCACACCCATCTTGGCGAGCTTGGCAACCTGGAGCCTCAGGCTCTCGATATCCTCACCCTTCTTGCCGATGACCACTCCGGGGCGCGCCGTATGAATGGTGACATGCACCTTCCGCGCCGGGCGCTCGATGTGAATCTTGCCGACTGACGCCTCCTTGAGCTTCTTCATCAGAAACTCACGGATGCGGAAATCCGACTCCACATATTTGGGAAACGTCCGGGAATCGGCGTACCACTTGGACGTCCAGTCCCGGGTGATCCCGAGCCGAATGCCGATAGGATTGACCTTCTGACCCATGGTTACTCGTCCGCGACCTGAATGGTGATATGACTGCTGCGCTTCTGCCGGGGCGACGCGCGGCCCTTGGCTGATGCCTTGAAGCGGCGCATTCTCGGCGCCTCGTTGACAAATATGGTGGCTACCTTGAGCTCATCGATGTCGGCTGCATTGTTGTGCTCGGCGTTCGCGATGGCGGAATCAAGCACCTTCTTGATGAGCCCGGCGCCCTTCTTGGGCATCAGATCGAGAATCTGCTTCGCACTCGCCACAGACTTGCCCCGGATAGCATCAGCGACGAGCCGGCACTTCTGGGCCGAGATTCGCGCGTACTTCAATGTTGCGGACACTTGCATCGTCAGATCCTTAAGCTGCCGGCGCCCCGGCAGTCTTGGTTTTCTTGTCGCCTGAATGGCCCTTGAAGGTCCGGGTGACTGCGAACTCGCCAAGCTTGTGACCCACCATGTTCTCAGTGATCAGAACCGGGATGTGATCGCGGCCGTTATGGATTGCTATCGTGAGCCCAACCATTTCCGGAATGATCATCGAGCGCCGGGACCAGGTCTTGATTGGCCGCCGACTGTTGGTGCCCACAGCCGCCCGAACCTTATTAGCCAGGTGCAGGTCGATGAAGGGCCCTTTCTTGATTGAACGCGCCACGTTTGAGATTCCTTAAATTCGGTTACTTCTTGTCGCGCCGGCGCACGATCATGCTCGCCGTCCGCTTATTGCGCCGGGTCTTGTAGCCCTTGGTCTTTATTCCCCAAGGCGTCACGGGATGACGGCCTCCGGACGTCTTGCCCTCGCCACCGCCGTGGGGGTGATCAACCGGGTTCATGGCGACGCCTCGCACGGTAGGACGTATGCCTCTCCAGCGCTTGGCGCCCGCCTTGCCGAATTTACGGAGATTGTGTTCCTCACGACCAACCTCGCCCACCGTGGCGCGACACTCCACATGGACGCGGCGCATTTCTCCAGAGCGCAGGCGAACCGTGGCGTAAGTGCCGTCCCGGGCTACGATCTGCACGCTGCAACCCGCGGCTCTCGCGATCTGGGCGCCCTTGCCAGGCTTGAGCTCCACGGCATGCACCAGCGTGCCGACAGGAATGTTTCGCAGGGGCAAGGCATTCCCAAGCTTGATGGGCGCGTCGCGGCCAGAGACCACCGAATCACCTGCCACGAGGCCCTTTGGAGCGATGACGTAGCGGCGCTCACCGTCGGCATAGAGCAACAAGGCCAAATGGGCGCTGCGGTTAGGATCGTATTCAATCCGCTCGACCTTGGCAGGAATGCTGTCCTTGTCGCGGCGAAAATCAATAATCCGGTACAGGCGCTTGTGGCCGCCACCCTTGTGGCGGGTGGTCACGCGACCCAGGTTATTCCGCCCGGTGCTCCGGGAGAGGCGCGTTACCAGGGGTGCGTGCGGCTCGCCCTTGTGCAGGTTAGGAGTCGTCACCTTGACGACGAAGCGGCGGCCCGGTGAAGTCGGTTTTGTTTGCTGGAGTGCCATGCCTGATCTCTAGACTGCTCTTACTGAGCGCCAAGGAAGTCGATGTCCTGGCCCTCGGCCAGCGTCACGTAGGCTTTCTTCCAGTCCTGCCGACGACCGGGGCTGCGACCAAAGCGCTTGGCCTTGCCCCTGCAGTTGACGACCTGGACGGCGGTCACCTTGACCTCAAACATCAACTCGACGGCCCGCTTGATGTCGGACTTGTCGGCGTCGGTGCGCACCTTGAAGACGAACTGCTTCAGTCGTTCTGCCAACCCACTGCTCTTCTCGGACAGGTGCGGCCCGACCAGAACCGACATCAGCTTCTCGGAACTGAGGCGCGCCGCCAGCGTTTTGCCGGTCCCAGGTTTCCCGGCCTCAACCTTGACTGGCTTGGCGGCCTTGACTGGCTTGGGGGCCTTGGCCACCTTGGTAGTGGCAGGCTTGGCGGCGACAGGTTTGGCGTTCATGACAGGCGCTCCGAAACAGCTTTAACTGCTGCCGAAGTTGCCAGAATCTTCTCGAAACGCACCAGAGACACGGGATTCAGCTGGGTTACGTCGAGAACCTCTACGGAGGGCAGATTCCGCGCGGAAAGGCGCAGATTCTCGTGACCTTCGGCAACAGGACCCTTGTCGACCAGGATCAAAACCCGGTCCAGGTTGAACCCCTGCAGGTACGTAACGAGGTTCTTGGTCTTTGGCTTGGCCATCTCGATGGCATCGACGACGACCAGCCGATCCTGACGAACCAACTCAGAGAACACGGAACGCAAAGCAGCCGTGTACATCTTACGATTGACTTTCTGTGTGTAGTCCCGGGGCTTGGCCGCAAAAGCCCGGCCACCGCCGACCCAGATCGGACCCCGCGTGGTACCGGCGCGAGCCCGACCGGTGCCCTTCTGCTTGAACGGCTTCCGACCGCCGCCACGGACTTCGGCACGGGTCTTCTGAGCCTTCGTGCCCGCACGGCCTCCCGCCATATAGGCGGTAACGACCTGGTGGATAAGGGCCTCGTTAAACTTGGCGCCAAAGGCGTCGTCTGACACCTCGAGGCTACCGCCCCCCTGGATTGACAGCTTCATTGGAGGCTCAGCCCTTCCTCTTTCTGCGGATCTTGGCCGCAGGCTTGATTACTACATGGGAGCCTGCGTGACCCGGCACGGCACCCTGAATCAGCAGCAGATTGCGCTCCTTGTCGACCCGGACAACAGCGAGGTTCAGCGTGGTGCGCGCAATGTTGCCCATATGACCGGACATACGCTTGCCCTTGAACACCCGGCCTGGTGTCTGCCGCTGACCAATGGAACCAGGAGCGCGGTGCGACACGGAGTTACCGTGGGTAGCGTCCTGACTCTGGAAATTGTGGCGCTTGATAGTGCCCGCATAACCCTTGCCGATGGTAGTACCGCGCACGTCCACCAGTTGGCCAGCGCTAAAGCTGTCAACCGTGATCTGGGAGCCGGCCGGATGGGCACCTGCCTCCTCCGGAGTGACCCGAAACTCCCAAAGTCCCTCGCCGGGCTCGGCGCCTACCTTGGCGTACTGGCCAGCCAGAACCTTGGTCATACGGCTGAGCTTGACGCTGCCGGTAGTGACCTGAACGGCAGCATAGCCGTCGGATTCAGCGCTCTTCACCCGGGTGACCCGATTGGGGAACGCCTCAATGACCGTGACAGGCACGGACGCACCGTCTTCGGTGAATATCCGCGTCATGCCGCGCTTGCGCCCAATTAGACCGATAGCCATGCCTGCTTCCTGGTCGTTCCTGCTTGCTCCAAGCCACGCCAACCCCTTGCTGGCGCACCTGTCGCTGCCTATGAATCCTGCGCGGACGCGGCTAACCCCAAGCAACGGGGAAAAGCCTGTTTCCGTCGGAGACCCCCAAACCCTCTTCTTTTCGAAGGGCCGTGCAGCTGTCCGAATCTCCCAAGTCGATCGGCAGGCCCTACGGCGGGTTCACTTCAGTTTGCGATCTACGCCTAGTGCACTGCAGGGAAGGTGCGGAACACTACGCGGAGCCGGTTAGTATAACAGTCTCTCAGCCGAGTTCAATTTTGGTTATTTGAGCTTGATCTGGACGTCGACCCCAGCCGGCAATTCAAGCTTCATCAGGGCGTCTACGGTCTTTTCCGTCGGTTCAACGATATCCATCAGGCGCTTGTGGGTGCGGATCTCGTACTGGTCCCGGGCATCCTTGTCCACGTGGGGGGACGCCAGCACCGTAAAACGCTCTGTCTTGCTGGGTAGTGGAACCGGTCCCCGCACCTGGGCGCCCGTGCGCTTGGCCGTGTCGACAATCTCCTTGGCTGACTTGTCGATCAATCGATGATCGAATGCCTTGAGGCGGATCCGGATGTTTTGACTCTTGGCCATGTGTATGTCCTTAACTTATATGATAATTCTAGCTGACTTTTGATCGCGCCTGCACGTCGGTCCTATTTGAGTATCTTCGCCACGACGCCGGCACCGACCGTCTTGCCACCCTCGCGGATGGCGAAACGCAGGCCGTCCTCCATGGCGATCGGGTTGATCAGCGTGA
>Ga0209591_10003893_pt1 | contig 17146 bp, 12 predicted proteins | sample MAT01_FD_187207 | JGI IMG/M metagenome (GOLD analysis project Ga0209591, IMG submission 187207) | Freshwater microbial communities from Lake Fryxell liftoff mats and glacier meltwater in Antarctica - MAT-01 (SPAdes) (version 2) | ecosystem: Environmental > Aquatic > Freshwater > Ice > Liftoff... | reverse complement strand
GAATCGGCACATAGCGCCCTTCATCCGGCAGATAAACCAGTTCATCACCCGCTACACAACCCGATTCACGTAGATCGCTCAAGACAGGGCGTTTATCCTGCCGTTGTTCAACGGCTCGGGAAAGCTGCGCGGCGGAAATCAGCGGGACGTTTAACTCTCTCGCCAACTCTTTTAGCGCCCGGCTGATAAAACTGATTTCCTGAACACGGTTGTTGATGTAAATACCGCCGCTGCCCATCAACTGCATGTAATCGACAATAATCAGATCAATACCGTGTTCATGCGCCATCCGGCGGCATTTAGTACGCATCTGTTGCGGGGTCATCGCCGGTGTGTCGTCGATAAAAATCGGGAAATTGCTCACACGCCCGGCAGCTTCTACGAAACGCGAATATTCTTGTGGGGTCAACCGCCCTAAACGAAGCTGCTGCGTCCCGATTCCGGTTTCCATCGAGATGATACGCTGTGTGATCTGTTCCTGTCCCATTTCCATCGTGAAGATAGCGACTCGTGCGCCGATACGGGCGGAATTGACCGCCAATGACAGCAGCATACTGGTCTTGCCCGTACCAGGCCGCCCCGCGAAGACGAGCAAATCGGACTTTTGGAAGCCGCCGAGCAGTTCATCCAAATCGCGGAAACCGCTGGGGACACCCATTGATTCCTGGCGATTGTGCATTAGATATTCTACACGGTCAGAATATTCGCCAATCGCCTCATACAGCGAGATAAATTCGCGCTTGACCTGACGATCCGTAACGTTGAACAGGCGCGTTTCGGCCTCACCCGTAACCGTCTCGATGGTCATTTCTTCGTTGGTGGCTAACTGCTTAATTTCGTCTGCCGCGATCATTAAACGCCGACGAATCGAAGCGCGTTCTACGATGCGCCCATAAACCTCGGCATGAACTGAACTTGGCGTGGCATTAATCAACTGCGTAAGGAAGGCTGCCCCACCGATTTCGTCCAGATGACTTAAATCTTTGAGTTCTTGTACGAGCGTTAAATAATCGGCAGGCTCGCGGCGTTCACTGAGTCTCATCAGCGCTTGCCAGATATATTGATGGCGCACGAAGAAAAAATCATCGTCTTTTAAAAATGCGGCAACAGTCAAAAAGGCGTTGGGGTTAATGAGGATAGCCCCGATGACTGCTTCCTCGGCTTCTTGGCTGTAAGGAGCAGGTAGGTTAAACAAGTTACTTTCTCGACAAATGAATGGTCAATAAGGTCAACACGGAAAGAAAACGGCGCGTCCGATGAAATCCAGACGAGCCGCTACCATAACTAACACAGCGAACAACACTCACAATAGTAGAGTGATTAAGCCAACAAATTTATTCCTCGTCCTCATCCAAATCAAGATCGAGCGAGTTAACAAAATCCGCGAATGCGCTCAAGCGGCGTTCATCCACTTCTTCCGCAGGTTCATCACCACCCGCGACAATTTCCTGCTCGACATCTTCATCCGGCTCAATCGCCGCCCGATTCATCACACTGTCCGCCACAAAAATTGGGGCTTTAACCCGCACAGCTAACGCAATTGCATCGCTGGAGCGCGAGTCAATCTCGACCTGTTTCCCATTTAACTCAACAACGATACGCGCATAATAAACATCTTGACGCAAATCACTGATAAGGACATGTGCCACACGCCCCCCCATTTCGCGGATGACCGATTTCAACAAATCATGAGTCAGCGGACGCGGTTGGGGATTTTCTTGCAATTCTACCGTAATGGCATCTGCTTCAAATGGGCCGATCCAAATCGGCAAATAGCGGTCATTGTTCATATCCTTTAGAACAACGATGCGATGCTGCGACATCAGACTGACGCGAATACTATCAATGATGACTTCGATCATAAGACTCTCAACTCTCAGTGCCTAATTTTACACTGTCTTTTGGATTGTTTATTCCTATTGTACCGCCGAGTATGGCACTTTGACCAATCTCTAATGGGATTATACACTGAAGACTTGGCGCGGCAATATCTTAAAGTGAGGGTTTGTTCAAATCAACAAAATGCTTAAATCAAAACTTGTAGGGATAATTATCCTCATCCTCCTCATTGGCGGCTGCCAATCACGCCCATCGACACGTTACGAGCTAGGTAATCTGCTGCTTGATGAAGATTTTAGCGCCGCATTTGACTGGGACGAGCGCACAAGCGGCGCTGTCGAAATTGGAATCGCGGACGACGCATATCGGATTCGCGCCGATGTCAATCAATATGTGCGCGGATTTAATGCGACAACTTACGAAAATATCGTGATTGAAGTTGAGACCCTCCAGCGTACCGCCGACGAGGACAACGCGTATGGTGTGGTCTGTCGGGCGAGTGCGGGTGAAGATAACGCCAGCGGTTATTATTTTCTCATCGGCGGCGACGGCAGTTATTCCATTCGTAAGGGCCGCGATGATATTGATGCACTTGTGAGTTGGGCGCGGTCTGATGTCATCAACCGGGGCGCGGGGTCAAACACTATCCGCGCCGTCTGCATGGGCGACTATCTGGCGCTCTATGTGAACGGTGAATTTATCGCCGATGCTCATGACAATACGTATCGCGGCGGATTTGTCGGATTTGTCGCGGCGGCAGCGGAAGGCACAATCGTCGAAATCGCCTTTGATAATTTACGTATCTGGGAAGCAACAGCCAAATAAACATGGCTTACCTAGTTGACCGTGAAGTAGGGAAAGACCTATGCGTCGTTCCCTACAAAGACGTACACGCTAGGTACGCTTCTACGGAATAACCAATTCGTCGCCGATAGACAATTGATTCGGATTCGTGAGGCTGTTGGCGTTGATAATGGCTTGAACCGTAACCCCGTAAGTTTGGGCGATGCCATAAAGCGTATCTCCCGCTTGCACCGTATGGGTACGTCCGACGCTGATGATGCCATCAGTAGCCTCCGGCGTGGGATTAGTGATTTGCTGCGGAATGGCCGTCGGTACTGCCCCACAGCCGGGAAGTGTCAATTGGTCGCCCGGTTGAATTAAATCACTGGCAAAATCAGGATTCGCGGCGCGTATTTCGTCAACCGTCGTGTTATTGTCAAGCGCGATTCGGTACAAGGTGTCGCCTGGCTGAATAACATAAACGCACTCCGAGCCGCCTTCCCCCACAAATAAGCCCGTCGGCGTAACCAATCCCGACGGTGTAGCAATTCCATCGTTCGGAACTAACGGGGTCGGGGTGCTAATATCGACTGGCCCCGGCGGTGGCCCCGGCGTGATGACAGCCCGTGTGTTAGTCGGCCCCAAAATGGGGATGGTACTGGACGGTGTGATGTCCGTGTTGCTGCCGCCAGACTGCGCCTCGCCATCCTCCTGCGCGACAATCGGGGTACTTGTGAAGACTTGCAACGATGGCGTTGTCGGCGTGATGCCAGACTCTTCAACTTGGGTTGAAATCGTCTCCGCAGAAGTCGTATCCTCAAAAGGTTCACTGGCCTGCCGAAAGCAGCCCGAAAGCAGCAACGGGAGCGCCATCATAAGTGGCAAGACGATCTTATGGCTATAAATTACCTTCATACTCACCCCTCAAACCGATTTTGATGCGCCTTTCAGCATACACCCATGCCGCCGGATAAGCAAAAGTTGAGATACTTTACGAACAACACACCAGTGTTCGTCTACAATAGAAGAAGCTGTTGTATAGATTCGATACAATAGTCGCTATTGCATACCCCTAGGGGATGCGCTAAAACTTTCAAGATGTAATACAGTAAAGAAAGGGTTGATCGCGTGGCAGAAGAACAAGCCCGCATACTCGTTGTCGATGATGATCCGGCGTTGCAAAAACTTGTGCGTACCCTCTTAGAACGCGCCGGGATGCTCCCTATTTCCGCGATGAATGCCTCTGAAGCAGCGCAAATTTTGCGCGCAAGGCCGCTTCCAGATGCCATCGTGTTGGATTTAATGCTGCCAGATATTAGTGGTGTTGAATTTTTGCGCCAAATGCGCCAGAAAGAATCCTATCGGGATTTACCTGTGCTAATTCTATCGGCGCTGGCGGATCCTGACCAGATACGCGAAGGGTTAAGCGTTGGGGCAGATCGCTACCTGACTAAACCGTTTTTGGGAAACAACCTCATTCCCTATGTTCAGGATTTGCTGCGAACAGGTCGCCGCAAATAACGCCTTGCTGCAAATGCTTGACATTCGAGCAGGCAGTGATATGTTTTAATTAACAATTGGTTAGAGTGAGAAATCGATAATGACCGACGCAGAACTTACAATATTAAGCATTGTCGCTGAAGGCCCACGTTTTGGGTATGAAATTCAGCAGGTCATTGATGAGCGCGGCCTGCGTGAATGGCTTATCATCGGTTTCTCATCCATCTATTATGTCCTCAACAAGCTGGAACGCGAGAACATGCTGACGAGTGAATTTCGCAGTGATGGTCGCAGCCCTGCCCGTAAAGTCTACCAAATCACTGAAGCTGGACGTGGTGTGCTGCAAACCGCCATTGGCGATCTCCTGCGGCAGCCGCGCAGCCTCGGCACAGGATTTGAATTAGGACTTGCCAACCTGAATGTCTTAAAGCCCGGTCAGGTCTATAAAGTCCTCTCGCATCATCGCACAGATTTGCAGCAGCGTCTTGAAGCGGTTGAAAAATCATGGGAACGTCATCAAAAAGAAGACGCACCGAATGTCGCGGATCACATCCGTGCGCTCTATACCCATAGCATTTCGGTCATGCGGGCGGAACTCGATTGGCTGACCCAATTCACCGAAGATTGGCGGCAGCGTTATCCCGCGGTTGAAGATCGTCCCGATTCTCAAGCGCGTCGTCCAGAAGCCGAACAAGGGGCAGGTGTAACACGGATTAATCGTCACACGTCCCCGGAACCAGCGAAGATGATTCAGCGCTTGCGTCGTCCGGGGAAGCCCAAGGCGGAATAAGCGCATAAGCCACAAAGCCGCCGCATTGATAGGCTAATGATGCACGAAAACCCTGCTTTTCCATTATGTTGACCCATAACGGCGCATTTTCATCCATCGGGGCGATTAAATACCGAATCGCGGGGTCAGGATTGCTTAAGGCATCTTCGGCTTGGATTTCGGGCATAGGATAATAAACGCGCCGTTTATCCGTCCAAGCGCTGAGATAATATCCCATCTCCCAACCGAGCCAATGATCGTAAATAATCGTGCCGAGCGGCTTACTATTTAAAAAATCCGCTAGCGCGAGGATGCCTCCTGAATCGACTTCATTAGCGTGATGGATCGTATCCGCCGCACGATACGCCATTATAGATAGGGCAAGCATCGCTAAAATCAGGCAAACACGAAACAGCTTTGTAGGGACATGATATATCATGTCCTTACCCCACCCTAGAGCCATCCCTCGCGCCGCCAAAAGCGCTAAAAGCGGCACAAGCGGCAATAAATAGCGATCATAAATATTAAACGCGGCTAACCAATGCAAAAGCCCGTAACCCGCGATGTATAAGGCCAAAATCAAATCGACACGCTGACGATTTTTGACTACCCCCGCCATGCCGATGATTACGAATCCCAAAGTCAAGCCACCTCCGCCAAATATCACGCTGGCATGAGCCAACCATGCCGATAAGCGCGGCAGCCATTCGTCGGGCGCAGCGAACACGCGCCCCGGATTGTTGTTAACCGCCGCCAGCGCGAAGATGCTCGTCTCACCGCGTACTTTATCCCACAGCAAGAGTAAACCAACGCCAGCCAAAAAGGAAAGCAAAAATTTGAGCCACAGGGTTAGAGAGGTAAATCGTCGGAAGTGATTAAAAAAATAGAAACCACCAAGACACCAAGACCACCAAGAATTTGGATGTAATTCTCCGTGTCCTTTGTGTCTCTGCGGTTCAAATTTCTTCGCTTGCCCTGCATGAAAAATAACAAGCATCCCAACAACCAGCGGCAGATAAAAAATGCCCTGCTGTTTACTAGCGATACTCAACGCCAATAACGCCCCGCTCCATCCAGTACGTTCCCACGCCACCGCGACGAGCGCTCCCATTCCGAACATCACCATCAACGGATCGGTAAAAGCAGACGCACTGAAAATAATCAACATGGGAGAAAGCGCAGCAAGCAGCGCCGCAAAAACGGGGATTTGTAATGTTTTAGCAGACCGCGAATGGCTTTGAATGTTCACCCACCTAAATATCAAGTCTGTTTTATGAGACAATTTCTTGGTGGTCTTGGTGGTCTTGGTGTCTTGGTGGTTTAATTTTTGAATTATCGGCGCAGATTGGCTCAATTTTTTCGCCAGCGCAAACGTCAGCGCGATGGTCAAAATTCCGGCAAACGTATTCGGCAGCCTTGCCGCGAACTCGCCTTTTTTGATCGGCACATCGAGAATAGTTTGCTCGGTGGTATAAATTGCAAAAAAGTGTATCGAAAGCGCACTGGCATAAATGCTTAAAGGCGTTTTATCTAATGCACCGGATAGCATCCAATCGCCCTGAACAGCCGCGTTCCGGGCAAAGGTGCTAAACAGCGCCTCGTCGGGATGAAAGCGTGTATCCCGCGTCAGCGCATGAATACGCAATCCGGCGGCGGTCAACAACACAGCCGTCATTAACGCCAGACTTGAGCCTGCGCCGCGCTTCACCGCGCTTTAAAGCGATCTCGCAGATAATTAAGCGCCACTCGATCAATGTGGTCAGGGTCGCCGTCTATATTCCAGCGTTCTTCCAGATTTTCATTTCCGACCATCGCCCAAAACGCTTTTTTCGTCACATCACACCATTCGCCATCAATGATGTCGGTATAGTAGCCCTGCGCGGTCAGGATTTGCTGGAGTTCAGTCGCAATCTCCGGCGTAATCGGCAGTTGATCTTCGGCCTTCGGTTTGCCGAAAAATAGATGATGCGTATTTACCAGCATCACGATCTTTTTAACGGGTTCAGGATCATCATCGACGCGCAGATCGAGATAACGGTCATTGTCGCCGCCGTAGCCGCCGTTGATCTTCACCACCAGTACACCCGCCGACTGCTTGCCACGTCGATCTCCGCCAATCGTATCCCCTGCCAGCAGTGCCGCCGCCAACCGATCTGCTAACTCGCCTTTGGTGCTGATAAATGTTTCTGCCATCGCGTCCAGTGTTTCCGGCCCTGTCAGAATATTGCCCTGACAGGTGAATCCCGCGCCGATTTTATGCCCCGCCCACGCATGGCAATCCGTACCCGTATGTGCCGCCGCGCCGCCGTGTGTATCCACAATGCCAACTTGACGATGTGTCATGTTCGGGTCGCTGGCGAGCAAAATTTCGAGCGTTTCTTGGGCGCTTTTGCCTTCCGCCAAAAGTGCCAGCCCATTCGAACCATACGTCACATTAGCGAGGGCTTGGGTGGCGACTGCCCCCGCGCCTGCCCGTGCATGACTCACGACTCCGCCCGCGCCCAAAAATTTACTGGCAACCGCCACGCCCCAAGCCTGTTCATCCGCGTCATAAGCGGCTATGGAATAAGTATTAACTTGAATCATCGTTTCACTTTCTTGTCCCAATTTTTGCGCGAGAGTAGCCCGTTTTGCCGCGAATTGCAATTTGTGTCTGTATGTCACCTCACAAGACGGCAAGGGATCAATCTAAACCATAAAGGCACAAAGATCACAAAGGAAACCGTGTTAAATGCTAATTCCCTTTGCATCCTTTGTGTCTTCGTGGTTCAAAAATGGTTTATAAAGAGCGATTGGGTTTTGATGAGTTGCCTCCGTCGATTTCTCATCACTACAGATTCCTCCCACTGACCATTATAATGCTTAGTTGATGTAGACATCTTGATAAAGGCCAAACATGAAGTTTTCGACGATTAAAGCGGTTGTGTTGGATATGGACGGAGTGCTGTGGCGCGGAAACGAACCGCTGGCAGGGATGATTGAGTTATTCGAGTGGATGCGCGAAAGCGGCGTTCCCTTCGCGCTGGCGACCAATAACAGCAGCACCAGTCCGGCGGATTATGTCGCCAAACTAGCACAGATGGGGGGGTATGATGTCCCCGAATCGCACATCATCACCTCGTCAACGGCAACCGCCGCTTATTTGCAAACGCGCTATCCCCCCGGCACCTCTATTTTTGTCCTTGGCATGGATGGTGTGCGACAGGCGCTCGACTCGGCTGGCTTCGATGTCGTCACCGATGACACCCCCGCGCAGATCGTCGTCGTTGGGCTTGATCTTGATCTCGTCTACGAAAATCTCAAACGTGCCGCGCTCCATATCCGGGCAGGCGCGGAATTCATCGGTACGAATGGCGACAGAACGCTGCCTCGTCCAGAAGGACTCATCCCCGGCGCAGGCAGTTTAATCGCTGCGTTAGAAGCCGCCACCGACCAAAAAGCGACCCTCATCGGCAAGCCGGAAAAACCGATGTTTGAAGCGGCGTTAGCATTACTCTGTCAACCTGCTGAAAACACCCTGATGATCGGGGATCGGCTCGATACCGACATCGCAGGCGCGAAGGCCGCTGGATTGCAAACCGCGATGGTGTTCACGGGCGTGAGTACCGCGCAAGAACTCGCCACCAGCGCGATTTGGCCGGATGTGGCGTATGAAGATTTACCCGCGCTGCTCAAAGCATGGGCAGGTGATGAGTGGTATCGGGCGAAAATGAAAGCGAAGAAGTAAAAGTGCTGAGTAGTGAGCAATGAGTGATGAGTAAAAAGTGATGATATTTGATCGTCGGACATTTTTAAAGTTGATGGGGACAGGAGCGTTATTGAATCTGATTCCCCAAATTGTTTTAGCGGATACAGCCGCCTCCCCTGCCCAGAATATTCAACTAACGGAAGCCATTACCACCTTAATCGGCGATCTGGAAATTGGGCTGGATTTACGCCGAATGAATCCTGATTCTACCGAGCAGTTTCGCATACAGACTCATGCCGATGAACTCTATCCGGTGGCGAGCAGTTTTAAATGCTTTCTGGTGCTGTATTATTTCTGGAACACACCGCAAGCCGAATGGCAGTTCGGTGAAGATACACCCATTCGCAGCGTCGCCGTATTTAGCAATAATGTGCAAACGGGCTTTGTGCTGGATGAAGTTGGGAGGCGTATTGACTACTACGGCAACGCCATTCAGAAATTCAATGATTTTTTGCTGTTCACGCTCGGCTTGACCAACGGCATGTATAGCTGGAACTGGCCTAATACACCGACGCAAGGCTACGCCGATGATCGCTATGCCCCCTCCTCAACGCGCTTTGTCCAGCATCGCGGCGCGGCAGTTCCGATGGACAATCTATTCACGACGACAGAATTCGCTGATTTTTACGCTCGATTGTTGCAGCCCGATCCTTTCCCCGATTATCCCGACTCACAAGCGGCGGTTGCGGCAACACTCGAACTGCTCTCTATCCCGGCGGAAAGTTATGAATCGCCGTTTGAACGCACGTTTGGCGTACCCTATACGGGCAAAGATGGCGTACTCCCCGCCAGCGATTCCGCGATTGGGCGCGTAATTAATGATGCTGGAATCCTCCCCATCAACGGGACGAATTATGTCTGCTCATTTATGTGTGCGGGTGAAGGCGAGTTCCTTGGGTTAAATATTCTGCGTGAGATCGCCGCGCTGCTTGAGGATTTTGAGGCGCAAAATAGCGAATAATAGATACTTTTCTCAGCACTCATTGCTCAGTCCTCAGAACTCAATTTGCCCGGCGGCATTATGCGCCATCCGAATCGGCTCTGGCAGGCGATATTTAGGCGTACAGCGCATCACCAGATCAATCGAGGTCGCTAAGTCCGCCAAATGCCCCACCGAGATATAGACAGGTTTGGTATTGTCTCGCGTCCGCAGCGCTACACCAATCAATTCTCCGCGATGGACTAAATCGGCATAAGCCCCTTTTTGCGCTCCCGGTTCATCATGTTTGCCTACGAACAGCGTTTTACCGCAGCCAATCGTCGGCTTTTGCAGCCATAAGCCCATGTGGCTGGCAATCCCGATGCGACGTGGATGGGCGCGTCCCATGCCATCAAAGATAAAGACATCCGGGACTATCTGCAATTTCTCAAACGCTTCCACCAATGCGGGTCCTTCGCGGAAGGTGAGCAAGCCAGGAATGTAGGGGAACGGTGTTTTTTGCAGCGCCAAGACGGTTTCGACAGGCTTTAAATCCGGGAAACTCACCACCACCACTGCTGCCTGCGACACATCATAACCCTTTGCCACGTCCGGCTTAACGCTCACATCCACCCCAGCGACATAGCGAATATTTTCCATATCGAGAGGCTGGGTATAGATCACTTCCGCCGCCATCTGCTTTTGCAGCGCAACAGCTTCTTGCGGCGACACATCCCAGCGATGACGGTGAATCAGTTTCATAATTGTTACCTTCTTTACGTAAATTTCAGTTCAAAAGTATAGCCGTTTTTGACCAAATGTGCTATAGTAAACACTATAGAGTCACTTATCAATTATAACAACTACGAGGTACAATTATGGGTTCGCAAAAATTTACTGAAGCCAATTATGCCGAATGGCAGCGCCTTTATTTAGAGGGACTTAGTTCCCACGATATTGCGAAAAAATATGAGGCGACGGCAAGCACCGTCAGACGACGCTTAACCCAAATGGGTATTGAGATGCGTCCTGTAGCACGTCCTTTAAAAACGGGCAATTATGTCGATGATGCAATCTTAGCTGAATGGCGCAAGGACTATGAAGAAGGTCTGGACACCTATGAAATTGCGACAAAAGCTGGGGTTGCATCAAGCACTGTTGCCCGTCGCTTAAAACGGCTGGGTGTAGAAATGGATCAAACGCGCCAGCGGCAGACGTTTTGGATCCATTTGAGATGATGACCCCTGATAAAGCGTGGCTTTTGGGGCTGCTTTATACAGATGGTAATATATATGGTAATAGAGTGAGATTGGCCTCTAATGATCGGGACATGCTTGAAAAAGCACAAGTGATATTAGCACCATTTGGCGGAGGCAGCAGAATTATAGCGAATCATGTAAGGGGTAGCAGTTGCGAAATCCTACAAATTAGCTCTGTAGAGTTAGCAGAACACGTTAAAAAATATGGGATATACGCACGGAAATCCCTCACTATATCATGGCCTGAGTTTTTAGATCGGGTTTACTGGTCGCATTTTTTACGTGGTGTCCTTGATGGCGATGGTTATATTGGATTAAGCGGCGGGAAGCTCTTGATAAGTTATGCCACAGGTTCGGTCTCATTTGCTGAGAGTATCGCCACCGTAATTGGCGAAGTAATTGATTATAAACCATCCCTGTGGAAACATAAAAAATGGAATTCTTATCAAGTCGGATTGTACAGCGCCAAGGCCAAAACATTCGGCGCATGGCTCTATCACGCAAGCGAAGACAAAAACCGTATGAATCGCAAATATAATCGATATATCGAATTGTGCGTAAACAAAAAGGGCGATGCCTAAAGCACCACCCCTCTCATCACTCAATACTCAGAACTCATCACTAAGGCTAATCGTTGCCATCGGCTAAGCTGAGGAGACCGGTATTCATCTTAGGCGTTTTCGCGCCTTCTTCATCCTTACCGAAGCGAACGACTTCGCCGCTTTCCATAATGGCTTCTACTGCTAAGCCTAACGACTGCAATTCCTTCACTAAAACTCTGAAGGACGTGGGAATTCCAGGTTCTTCTATGGGCTCACCTTTGACGATGGATTCATAGGTTTTTACACGCCCCTGAACGTCATCAGATTTCACCGTTAACATTTCTTGAAGCGTGTGACTAGCACCGTATGCCTCAAGCGCCCACACTTCCATCTCCCCGAAACGCTGCCCACCGAACTGCGCTTTACCGCCGAGCGGTTGCTGGGTAACAAGGCTGTAAGGGCCAGTTGAACGAGCATGAACCTTATCCTCGACCAAATGCGCCAGCTTAAGCATATGGACATAACCCACCGCAACCGAGCGATCAAACACCTCGCCTGTGCGTCCGTCGTAGAGCATCTGCTTACCATAAATCGGCAGCGGCACGCCCGTCTCGAACATCACGCGATCTGCTAATTTGGTCAATTCCTTAAGTTCAATGCCTTCCGGAATGACCATCGCTGGCGAATACTGCTTAATCCACAACCGGAGCAGAGCCAAGGCCGCCGCTTCATCACGGGTACGGCGTTCCAGCAGGGTCAAGCCGGTGTTATCGAACAACAGCACTTCATCCGGGTTATAGCCTTTTTCCCGCAGCCACTCCGCCAAAACTGCGCGACGGGCATAATTTTGATCGGTGTTGAGCAAATCGGGGTTGTAAGCCGAATTTTCCCGCAGCCAAGCATCAATATACAGGCGGCGAACTTCTTCATCGTCTTCAAAATCATCCGGGTTGTATTCGTATTCTTTAATCCACTCCCATGCACGCTCTGTAATCTCCGCCCAAGCGAGATCAATCATCCAGGCGCGACCCAGTTCGGCTTGAATCTCGATTTCCTTAGCGCCGTCGAACACGGGCGTAATCGCACGGAAACCGAGCCGATCTGCCGCCCATCCGAGATGCAGTTCCAGCACCTGACCGATATTCATACGACCCGGAACACCGAGTGGGTTCAGGATGATTTCAATCGGGCGACCATCTTCCAGATAGGGCATATCCTCAATCGGTACGATTTTGGAAATAACACCCTTGTTCCCATGCCGACCTGCCATCTTATCGCCGACGGTCATCTTACGGCGCTGTGCGATACCGACACGCACCATTTTTTCCACCCCGGCGGGTAGATCGCGATGTTCCTCGCGAGTAAAGGTCTTTACATCGACGATCTTGCCACGTTCACCATGCGGCAGACGCAGCGAGGAGTCTTTCACTTCACGCGCTTGCTCACCGAAAATGGCGCGGAGCAGTTTTTCCTCTGGGCTGAGTTCTTTTTCGCCCTTGGGTGTAATCTTGCCGACCAGAATATCATTCGGTCCAACTTCCGCACCAACACGGACGATGCCGAATTCATCCAAATCCTTTAGCGCATCTTCACCAACGTTGGGGATGTCATAGGTGATTTCCTCTGGCCCCAACTTGGTATCACGCGCTTCAACTTCATGTTTTTCAATATGGATGCTGGTGAATTTATCATTCCGCAGCATATCCTCACTGATGAGCAGCGCATCTTCATAATTGCCACCGTCCCAAGAGAGGAACGCCGCCAACACATCATGCCCTAAAGCCAGATGTCCATAATGCGTCGATGAGCTATCGGCAATGACCTGCCCTTTTTCGATGCGTTCACCTTTACGTACAACTGGACGCTGATCGATACAGGTCGATTGATTAGAACGATTAAACTTCCGCAAACGATAAATATGATCGTCGCCATTATCCAACCGGACGATAATACGCTCGCCTTGTACGCTGGTCACTTCACCGGAGACATCCGAAACAAGCACCTGACCACTGTCATACGCGGCTTGGCTTTCCATCCCCGTGCTGACAATCGGGACATCAGGGCGCAGCAGCGGCACAGCTTGACGCTGCATGTTCGACCCCATCAAAGCACGGTTCGCGTCATCATGCTCCAAGAACGGAATGAGCGCGGCGCTGATGCCCACGATCTGACGCGGGGCAATATCCATATAATCAACACGCTGCGCCGGAACAACCAAGAATTTCTGGTTATAACGGGACGAAATACGATTACTGATGAATTGGAGTTTGTCATCCAGCCCAGCATTCGCTTGCGCGATGACGTAGTTATCTTCAGCATCCGCCGAAAGGTAAAGTATTTCCGGCGTGACAAACGGCACAATCGCCACTTTATCAATGCCTGCCTTGACCAGTTTTGCGGCGACGGTTGCATCAACAACCGTGTTTTCCTCGGCAATCACATTGCCTTTTTCGTCTTCGATGTCCTCACGCACCATACGCCCAAGAATGGCTTCATCCGTCGGCGCGAGGAACTTAATCACTTTACGATATGGAGTCTCAATGAATCCGTATTCATTCACACGGGCATAACTCGCCAGACGACCAATCAAACCGATATTCGGGCCTTCCGGCGTTTCAATCGGGCAAATACGCCCGTAATGGCTGTGATGCACGTCACGGACATCGAAACCAGCGCGTTCACGCCGCAAACCACCAGGACCAAGCGCGGAGAGGGTGCGCTTGTGGGTCAGTTCTGCCAATGGATTGGTTTGCTCCATGAACTGCGAAAGCTGCGAAGAGCCGAAGAATTCACGGATAGAAGCCACCACGGGACGGATATTGACCAAGTTGACCGGAGTCAAATGGTCAGTTTCACGAATAGACATACGCTCTTTGACGACACGTTCCGTCCGGCGCAGACCAATCCGCAGTTTATTCATAATGAGTTCGCCAACGGTCTTCACGCGGCGATTGCCCAAATGATCGATGTCATCCGGCCCAATCACGCCGTTGTTGATATTAATCATGCGCTCGACCAGCTTGACAATATCGCCCTTGGTGATCGTCCGCACCTTGCGCGAAATGGTTGCGTCCAAGCCCAAGCGCTGATTCAGCTTATAACGCCCGACGCGCTCCAGATCGTAACGGCGCTGGTCGAACAACTGGCTTTCCAGATATTCACGCGCATTGTCGAGCGTAGGCGGATCGCCTGGGCGCATACGACGGTAGAATTCCAACAGCGCGGCCTGAGCAATGGTCTGATCTTTTTTCATTTCCCAGACCGGCTCTTGCTTGAGTGTTCCGACAAGGAATTGATGCGCCGGATCGGTATCCACAGCAGCATACAGCGCCATGATTTCCTCATCCGTACCCGTTTGAATCGGGGAAAGTTCCGCAGGCATCTGATCTTTAACCGCAGCCAACGCACGCAGCAAAATCGTCACCGGGATCGTGCGTTTGCGGTTAAATTTGATCGTCAGATAATCATTTTTGCGCGTCTCGAATTCCATCCACGCGCCGCGATCAGGAATGAGTTTAGCATTCGCCAGAAGCCGCCCTGTCGTGCGATCTTCATCTGCGTCAAAATAGACACCAGGAGAACGAATCAACTGGCTGACGACGACGCGCTCCGTCCCGTTGATGATGAACGTTCCTTTTTCCGTCATCAAGGGGAAGTCGCCCATGAAAATTTCCGAGGTCACAACTTCATCACCGGCTTCGCGATTGACCAGCGCGACACGCACATAAAGCGGCGCGGCGAAGGACATATCGCGTTCCAGACAAAGTTCCTCGCTGTATTTCGGCTCTTCAAACCAATAACTGAGGCCAAACTGCTCGGACTCTGGGCTGTTACCGGGCAGGTACAAGCGCAGATTGCCGTTAAAGCTCTCAATCGGGCTGATTTCGTCGAAAAGTTCGGCCAATCCTTCTTTTAGGAACCAATTGAAAGATTGCAACTGCACCTCGATCAACGATGGCAGGGCTTGCACATCGTTAGTACGGGCGTAATTCTTGGTGATAAATACGTTTGCCAATGCGCCGCTCCTCAGTAAAATACTACCTTATTAAACGGGCTGTGAATCAAAATGCAGCGGGTAGACCGCTTTAATCCAAATTTGAGAGGATGTTACGTCTTTTTTTCAGAACAAGTCCCATCAGAGACAGAATCAACTAGAGGCAACAAGAGTCAGAAGCATACTTTATTATGCCCCGACTGTCAAGCAGTGAAATTTAAAATTTATGACACCTAGTTTATTCCACCTAATTCACCCCTGAATTTCGACGACGACCCCTTCTTCCGCCCAATTATAAAGCCACTGCGCGTTAGCATTGCTGAGCAGGATGCAGCCATACGTCACCCGTGTGCCGAGGCTGTTCTCCCAGAGGATTTGTCCACCACCGCGTGTTGGGAAACCGTGAAACCCATTGGTAAAATCCGCGCCGGGAATCGGCTGATAAACACCCATGAAGTTTGGCATCCACAAGTTCCAATTACCTGCGTAAGCATTGACTTCATGCGAGATAATCTGGTATACACCGGGCCATGTCGGGCTGCTGCTGATTCCGGTGCTGGACGCCCAATCTTGAATCAACGCGCCATTTTCATACACGCGCACCCGTTGTTCCGGCATACTCACCACAATCCGCTTATTCGCCACAATCGGATACGGCAGGAAATTATCCACCGACGGAATCGTGATCGTCTGCCCGACGGAAAGCGTTTCCACGCCCTGATTCGCTTGTTGAACATAGAGATATGGAACGCCGAAATCATAGCCTACGCTGACAATCGTATCGCCTGCTTGAACAACATACTGTTGATCGTGATGATACACGCGCACCGATGGATTGGTATTGCTGACGGCGACAGCCTCTTGAACCTGCCCTACTGCCTCATCTATGTTGACATAGCGGGTTTGATCGAACACACCGGATTGCGCCGTCAAGAAGTCGCGCACAGGCGCATCCTGTACCGAAAGCGATAAACCCGTCGCTGTATCAGGTGCGGAATTCGAAGTCAGCCAACGCGCCCATGTTTCCGGCGGCGCTGACCAAATCACGCTGTCGCCTGTCGCGGGGTCATAAACCGTGATATTTAGCGGATTAGTCAAAAGTTGCTGGGCGGCCTGCACCATCGCGGATGAATCGGTCACTGTCGGTTGCACATCTGCCATCACGAGATCAAGTATCCCGCTGGCTAACGCCGCGTCGTTCTGAAGATGCGCCGCTGTCGCGTTAATATCTAACGCTCGCCCTGTAATCGGCGGGGTCGCCTGTACCTGACCATTCACCAATTCGACACCCGCATTCACCGCCGGAATTTCCACCTGCGGCGCGAGTGCCTCTAGGCCAGCGGTCAACACTGCCATATCGACAATCACAATCGGCGAGACTTCAGTTTTAATTAGCGCCCCGAAGACATTACCGCCGCCTCGCCCCTGCTCAAAAGCCATTTGTGCCGTTTGCGCGGCATCCAATTGAATCCCAAGCGCACCCGGCACGGACGCAAATTCACGATCACCATCGCGCAATGTAAGAGCTGTCCATTGATTCCGCAGCGCGATTTCGGCTTCCTGCTGCGACATGCCGCCGAGATTCACCCCTGCCGCCTGCACACCCGGCAGAATGCCATTGCCATAAATACCCATCATGCCGACGGTGATGCTCATGCAGGCAAAGCTGAACATCCCAACCAGAATCAGACCGACGATAAGCAGAAAATTTTTCCCGCTGGATTTCCCCTTTTTTTGCGATTTCCGCTGCGACAAGGCACTAGGCTGCGGCATAATCGGATACGGCGATGGGT
>Ga0209591_10003886_pt1 | contig 17163 bp, 9 predicted proteins | sample MAT01_FD_187207 | JGI IMG/M metagenome (GOLD analysis project Ga0209591, IMG submission 187207) | Freshwater microbial communities from Lake Fryxell liftoff mats and glacier meltwater in Antarctica - MAT-01 (SPAdes) (version 2) | ecosystem: Environmental > Aquatic > Freshwater > Ice > Liftoff... | reverse complement strand
GCCCGACGCTTGGCTTCGGGCATGAGTTGAGTGCCTAAATAAAAATTTTTGGCATAACTCGCTGTGACTTGGCGGCACAATTCGTAGGATTCTTCCAAAGAAGCCAGAGTTCTCATGCACTGGAGTTTTGACAGTTGCAGCATCCGAGAATAAGAAATTTAAAGATTAGAACTGACATTCCCCCGTTGAGACAACGGGAGATTCTTTTACGTCTTTAGGAATGACGCATCCGAACCGAGAAACCTGGTTTTTCAACCGAGATTGAGGGTTTTCAGCAAATATTTTGGCTAAAAACCCGGTTTCACGTCGCCCGCGCGCAAATCCCAGTATTTATGAAAAATTCTTAATTTTTCATTTGTTATTGGCCGTTGAAATAGCCTGCGCTGTCAGCTTACCAGAAAGCACGGCACCTTCCATACTCGCAAGATAACGCTGCATCGTATAATCCCCCGTTAGATAGAAATTGCTAATGGGAGTTGTTTGTGTGGGACGACACTCTTGACGGCCGGGAGTGGCTTTGTAGACGGAACGTGGGGTTTTGACTACGTGATATTTGAGCACTTTGGCGGGTTCTGGGATTTGGTCGGGAAAGAGTTTTTCTAACTCGACCATTGTGGCTGCGACGATATCTTCGTCAGACTTGCCTATCCAGTCTTTGGCCGGTGCGAGTACCAGTTCCAGCATGGATTTGTCTGGGTTGGCATATTCGCGGCAGGTGTTGCTCATATCGGCGTAGACACTCAACAAGGGCGATCGCGAGAATAGCAAATGGTCGATATCTGTTAGTTTGCGATCGAACCACAAGTGTACATTAATCACCGGTACACCCTCCAAACCTTCGAGCTTTTTGAAATAACCCATTTGGGCCCAAGGTTTCGGCATCATCAACTTCAGCGGGTCAACCGGCATCGCCGAAACGTAAATATCAGCCGTCAGAACTTCTGACTCTGCACCTTTCACGCCCCGAATCTGGAAACCGCGCACCGTGTTGTCATCATTGAGCAAAAACTCACCAATGGGTGCATTCAGCCGGACTTCGCCACCGCGTTCAGTTATGTAGTCTACCATCGGCTGACACAACCTCTCCGTAGGGGGGCCGTCTAAAAAAGCCATTTGCGAGCCTTTTGTCTCTTGCAAGAAGCGGTTGAGGGCTGTCAGCAGAATGGTTGCAGATATTTCGTGGGGGTCGATAAAATTCAGCGCCTTGGACATGGCGATGAATACTTCTTTTTCGACTCTGGGGGGGACGTTTTGCTTTTTCAGCCACTCGGAAAAGGAGTATTTGTCCATTTCTTCGACGTATTTCTGGCCCTGAAGTATCGCCGGAATCAAACCGAGGCCGAAACTGATTTTTTCGCCCCACGTCAGCATATCGTTGTTTCTGAGGATAGCCACAAGGCCGTTGAAGGGGGCCGGAATATTGGGAAAATCAAAGCGGGAATAGGTTCCGGGGGCTTCTGGCTGATTGAAAATCATCGAGTGCTGTTTCCATTGCAGCCGGTCTTCGATGTCAAGTTCTTTGAATAGTTGGAGCATATTGGGGTATGCACCAAAAAAGATGTGGAGGCCGGTTTCGTACCAGTCGCCGTCTGCATCTTTCCAGGCGGCTACTTTGCCGCCGAGTACGTCCCGACTTTCTAGGAGGATGGGGGTGTGACCCGCATCGGTGAGATATTTTGCACAGGATAACCCTGCTAGGCCGGCTCCGGCGATCGCAACTCGCATTTAATACTACTGCCCTCTGTTCGCTTCGCCTTAATTATACGTTACAAGTCGTTACATTTTCTAGGCCACGCAACGATGAATCAGAAACCGGGTTTTTCCGACAATCTTGCGGTTTCACCCACAAACTTCGCAAAAAACCCGGTTTCTAGGCCACGCAACGATGAATCAGAAACCGGGTTTTTTCCACAATCTTGCGGTTTCATCGAAAAACTTGGCAAAAAACCCGGTTTCTCGGCCACCCAACGGCGAATCAGAAACCGGGTTTTTTCCACAATCTTGCGCTTTCACCCACAAACTTGGCAAAAAACCCGGTTTCTCGGCCGCGCCACCACAAATCAGAAACCGGGTTTTTCCGACAATCTTGCGGTTTCACCCACAAACTAGGCAAAAAACCCGGTTTCTCGGCCACGCAACAGCGAATCAGAAACCGGGTTTTTTCCACAATCTTGCGGTTTCACCCACAAACTTCGCAAAAAACCCGGTTTCTCGGCCGCGCAACGACAACTCAGAAACCGGGTTTTTCCGACAATCTTGCGGTTTCATCGAAAAACTTCGCAAAAAACCCGGTTTCTCGGCCACGATGTCCCGATCAACTCTTAGCCCCCCCTTACTAAGGGGGGGTTGGGGGGGTAATATCTAGCGCTACTTGATGAAACTGCAATAAGCAGCCAATGCCGCTTGTTTGACAGTTTCTGGCACAATCGGAAAAGTAGTAAGAATGTGAGCAAATTCCGCTTCAGTTAAGCCATAAAGATGAGCGATGATGCCGTCTAATTCTGCTCGCAATTTAGCCCGTTCTGTTTCATCCGTAACGCCTTCTTTGTGGGAGTTTAAGCCGACTTCTGCCGCTAATTCGTCAAATTCTGGGGCGGTGCAGATGAGTTTAGCCGCGCGTTGTACGAGGTCCCAGAAGTATTTGTCGCCTGCACTCAATCTCGGCATCGGTGTCTGGTATATGTAGAACATATTGATATTCGCAGAGACCATTTGCCGAATGTAGAAATCCACTACAAAAGAATTAAGTATCGCTTGACATAAAATAACTTCAAGATTTGATATTTTATCCATTTTTGATGAAACTAATATTGAATTTCCACAAAGAACTTTTTGGGGAATAGGACTTACAATAATAGTTCTACTGTCAGTAGTCCTGGCTATTGATCTCAACCCTAAACGGTAACTCTGGTAGTCCAATTGTTGACCGCTATCTACACCATTTTTTCCTAATAAAGACTTTCTCCCTTCCGCTTCATCCACCCAGTACCTCGGTTCAGCATAAAGATGAGTAAACTGATGAATCATCTTGCCTTCATAAAGTGGCAGTCTCCCATTCCCCGGTTCTTGCTTAAATAAATGACTGTCATTAGTCATGTCAAATTCACGAGTTAGCCGCAGATTCCACTTACCATTAATGTTTTCGCCAAGCAAAGGGAATTGGAGCATTTTCTCAGCAATCCGAATATCTCCCAGATTTTTAAACTCCATCACCGACAGAGAATCAGGAGATAACTTCCGCACCAATTCAACGCTAATTTTCAAACTCTCGTCATTGGGAAAACCTTGCAATTCCTGCACATCTAGCCGCATAAAAGCCGACGGAAAATCAGTTGTTGTGCTGCCTTTCTCAAAAGTGAGAACAACAATTTTAAAACTGCGATGAACGTCCTCAAAGATTGTGCGCCGATTCTCCAAACAAAATAAACCCGTCACTTGAGTTTGCTCAAACAACATTTCTCGCAGTTGCTTAGTCCCCAAATCGGTGTAGATACCGCTAGGAATCACAATCCCACAGTCACCCTTATCGCAAAGCAAATTAAAGCATAGTTCTACAAACAACTTATACAAGTTAATATCTGTGCCCGCTTTCTTCCCATTGACAATTGAAATCTGATTTTTATACTGTTCAGCAGAACGATAGTAAGCACTAATATGAGGAAATTTGCTTTGATATTCCAACCAAGCATCAGCAACGTCAGCATCTTGCAATAGTTTCTTTTGCTCCTTCTCAAAAGCTTTAATATCCATCTTTTTCTTAGTCACTAATTCGCTATGCTGAGCAAAAAACTCCTTAGATTGCGGCTTAAAAGTTTCCCAGGGCGGATTAGCAATAATCGCATCAAACCCGCCGCGTTCCAACACTCTATCAAAATGATATCCCCAATGAAACGGCTGCAACTCTGCAATATCATCAATCGTTAAAGCTCGTTTCTGAGGTTTCCCCGATAACTGCACTTCTTCATACTTAATTTTCAGCCGGATAAACTCATTCAACAATAACTGATTTAACTTAGCTTGCGACTCCCGATTTAACTGTTCGATGTGCCCCCGCAACATTAACAACCGAGACTCTTGAGAACCTGCGACTTGTTCCCCGGACTCAAAAGCGTGTTTTTTGTACAAATCAATCGATTGATTCTTCTCAGCTAAAATTTTCTGATAATCCTTAGCCGCTAAAGGTTGCAGCAAATTTCCTTGCCGCGAATCTCCCACCATATCAAATCTTTCTTCGTCTACCCGAATCAATCCAATTAAAGAATTCCCCGCCATAATATTAAAATCAATATTCGGCAGCGGTTCCAACTCGCTGACATCGTGCGCCGCCGAAACCAAAGCTAAAAACAAGCGCAATTTAGCAATTTCCACCGCTTCCGGCATAATATCCACGCCGTAGAGGTTGTCGCTAATAATCCGTTTTTTGATGTAGTAGTTGAGCGACAAATGCTCGGATTCTATTTTTTTGAGGTAGTTTTTGAGGTAATCGTCGGTGAAAAACTTGCTTCTACCGATGACAGTTGAATAGATGTAAATTAAGCTTTTCATCGCTGCGATTAAGAACGCGCCGGAACCGCAAGCTGGGTCTAATAAACTTAGATTTGGTAGGATTTCGTCTAGCAGGCGGCGGCAGAGGTTTGCGTCTAAATTTGTCAGGAGTTCGGTGATTGTTTCAAATTTACCCGGTGAATTTCCTTGATTTACCCGGTCTAGGATTAACTTGTTAATCGTCCTGTCGCACAAATATTCTGTGATTTCTGGCCGCGTATAATAAGCACCAAAAGCTTTTTGGTTAATGTATTTCTCAAAGATGTATCCCAAAACTGCTGGATTAATCTCGTTTTCTTTCCCGCCCACTGTATCGTCGAGATTCCAAGAATAGCGCGCAAATAAATCTAAGATTTTCTCAAAAGCAACATCAGGTATAGCAATATTCGGATAACTTTGTTCGATGGGATGTTCCAGAAACAGTCCGCCATTCAAATATTTAATATTACCAATCAGCGTTTCAACCTTAGAACTTCGTTCATGTTGTGGCTTAGCAAATCCCTCAAAAAACAGTATTTTCAAGAATTCCGAATAAAATAAATCGGTTCCCCGCTGTTTGCTTTCAGCTAGCTTTTCCTGCAAGTACAGCATTCTGTCATTGTCGATAAACCCTTTGCGCTGCAAAAAATAAACAAACATCAATCGGTTGAGTAAAACCGAAGTATACCAGCGTCTGTCTGTGTCTTTATCTATGCCGCGAATTAGATTTAAAAATTCAACGTGTTGCTGTTTAAACTCTTCAAAAAACTTCTTAGTAACTCGTTCGACATCCAATCCTGCTTGCAATCTTTGGGCGATATCAATCACCGATAGCGTTTCTAATTCTGCTAATGATATTTTTAAACTGCTGATTTTACTTAACAGCAAGTCGCAAGGTTCCCGTTTCACATATACGTGGTCGCGGGGATACAGTTTTTGGCCGTCCCGTTTCACCCAATACCACAGACTTTGGGTGCGGTTTGTGTCTACAAATATCAAGAGGTTTTCGCCGGATATTTGGACGATTTCGCGATATATTGTGAGTCTTTGGTTGCTATTGGGAATTTGACCATTTGCTGCGGTAATTTCAAATACAACTACTCCTAAAAGTTGGGCGATTTGCTGGCGGGAGTATGTCTCGTCGCCTACTGATAAGGATGCGGCTTTATGGGAAGCTGGATTTGACCAACCGAGTTCGCGGATGAATAATTTGCTAAAGTCAAATTCTTGGATGAGTTGGCGCGCTTGTTGAATGTTTAGAGACATAATGATGATTTGGGTTATTGTGTTTTGGAGAAGATTCGGCGATTGAAATCGCGTCTACACAAACGAAGTCTGCCTCCGCAGACTGAAGAGAATAAAGAGAGGAGTCAGATAAGACGGCGATTGAAATCGCGCCTACACAAACGAAGTCTGCCTCCGCAGACTGAAGAGAATAATGTAATTTTAACCGCCTTTGTCTTCAACCCGCGCACCATCCGGGTTTTGCTTGTGTAGACGCGGTTTTAACCGCCCAGTTAGGAAAAGATAAGACGGCGATTGAAATCGCGCCTACACAAACGAAGTCTGCCTCCGCAGACTGAAGAAATAAAGAGAGGAGTTAGATAAGACGGCGATTGAAATCGCGCCTACACAAACCATGTCCGAGCTCAGAGGGACTGAAGAAATAAACGGTTTTTGAAGTCAGCGTGTGTCCACAATTAACAAATTAAAAACATCGGCAACTCGCAGTTGCCAATCGCCTAACACATTGAGAACTGGTAAAATATCGTTGTGATACTTGACTTCTGGCAACTGATTCGGTTGAAATACCATGATCGATCGATCGCCTGGATCGACAAACCAACCTAATTTTGTTTGGTGTTGGATGGAAAAGATAATCTTGTTAATTACGCGATTGGGAGACTGTTCTGGTGAAAGAATTTCAATCAGCCAATCTGGATGACTTTCAACTCGATTAGCAATTTCTCGATTTTCATCAACTGGGATGCGCGACCATTCAAATACAGCAATATCTGGCACTATAGAACGTCCCCCAAATGTGCAACGTAACTCGGTCAAAGCTAAAGCTAGTTTTCGGGGTTTACCCTGTTGATTAATTGTAGAAGCAAACTCAGTTTGAATCAGACTGTGTTTTCCTTGGGGCATGAATTTCTGATTAATTTGACCGTCGATGTATTCACTCGCAGGTTCTGTTTCTGGTAAATTCAAGAAGGCTGCTAGAGAAAGCTTGGATTGAGGCTCAATTGATAGCGTCATACCATTTTAGATTTTAGATTTGAGATTAAAGGTTAGTAGGGGTGGCCAGAAACCGGGTTTTTCCCAGAATTTTGGGCGGAGTCACGAGATTAGGCAAAAAACCCGGTTTCTTGAGTCTAGGTTAGTAGGGGTGGCCAGAAACCGGGTTTTTCCCAGAATTTTGGGCGGAGTCACGAGATTAGGCAAAAAACCCGGTTTCTTGAGTTTAGGTTGCTTTTCCCTCGAACAAACCTAATGAACAAATAATCATTGGTTCCCGTTTCTCATCGTCTTCGTTGACGATGCACAAACGGTCATCAATCCCCATCGCTACGACTAATTCTGCTAGCTGGTTGTCACCAATACCGCTTTTTAGTTGCCGGTTCAAGGTGTCAAGGGCGGACTGGCGCAGGGGATAGCGGTAAATTTGGTCGATCGCCTTTACCAATTCCTCCGATGCAAATATTGTACCCTGCATTTGCTGTGCATATCGTTTTAGGCGATCGTAAGTTCGGAACCGAGCACCGGAAGGCCGCCCCAATTGTCCGCCCGCGTTTTGTTCTTCTTCTGCGATCAATTCCGCCCCTTTTTTGACCAATTCGTGATGCTGCTTATCCCTAGCAATGGCTGGTGTGGATTCATCGCAAGCTGCAACCCTTAAAATTGCTACTTGGGACTGAGTAACGCTGTTCCCCGCGCGATCGACCCAAATTAAGGAATCATTTCCCTCGGCTGTTTTCATGTACAATAAAACTCCTTCCGGCTGCATCGGCGCGGGAGTATGAGAACGAGTTGAATAAACTACATTCGGCATTGACTCAATGGTTTTCTTCAAAATAGGATTATTGTCAGTGGCATTTTTCCAAATCTGAAAAGCTTCGGAGGTCAAATCAACTTCTGCATCTTCTTCTCCGTCTAAAATCCCTGATTTTTCATTATAAATATCCAAAATAACTTGTGGATCATCGTCCTCAAAAAACGATTCATCGGTTCCCACAACTTCGGCATTTTCTTGTAAGCGCCGCCGCAGTCTTCCCCGCAGATTAATAATATTTTCGATTCCCTCTGCCGGCAAAAACGAATAGCATAAAATCTGCTCAGCTTGTTGTCCGATGCGATCGACTCTTCCCACCCGCTGAATCAACCGAATAATTGCCCAAGGTAAGTCATAATTAACAATGATGCCGCAGTCTTGCAAATTATGTCCTTCACTCAGAATGTCTGTAGCAACTAATATCCGCAATTCGCGATCGGGCGAGACTGTTTTATGCTTGCCGCTGCTACCAGGACTAAACCTTAATGTGAGTTCCGTCGGGTCTTTTGTTTGACCAGTCACCGCTGCAATTCCGGCAATATTTAAGCGTGTCAAGTTATCAGTTATGTAGCGCACTGTATCGGCAAACTGAGTAAAAATTAGTACCTTCTCACCGGGATGAGTTTCTGTTACCAACTTTACCAAAGCCGCTAACTTTTCATCTGGTTGAGAATGCCAGCGATCGCAAGTTTGCAAAATTTGGATGACACAGCGGGCATCTGCTAGCAAATCCCGTTTAAGCTTCTTAGTATCTAAAAGGTGGGTTCCCAGCCATTTAAACCTGCGCTGGTAGCGTTTTTCGTACTCTTGATAAACAACTTCTGCCCGCTGTTTAAAAGCTTTTTCGCTTAACAGCAATTGGGCTTCGATATCTAAGGTTTCGCCCGCCTCATCGTCGATTTCTTCCGCCTCCAAACTGTTAGCCACCACAGAATCAGCATCTTCGTCGATGTTGCGGGTATCTAACAAGTCTGCATCCTGGGTGCCGATCGGGATATCTAAGTTATTGTCGATCGCATATAAGTACACAAAATTCCGTAGGATGTGCCGCTCAATGGACTGAATAAACGCACTACCGCTGCTTTCCAGCCGTTTAAACAAGTTCGTGCGCGAAAAACCCATCAAGCGGCGGCCTGCGCGGGAAAGGGCGTTTAACTGTCGCTGTTCGGCTTCTGTCGGTGCTTGTTTGGGCTTCTTAGCGATGTAATTTCCCAGCCCGTAACGCGGCAGATTTAGGGCGTTAATTACTTCGACAATTTCCTGAAAGTCAGGCTGGGGCGACAATGTGGCTGCGGAATTGTCTAAGCTAAACTTGATGGTTTTGGGGATGCGGCTGGGAAAATAGGAGCGAGTGCGATCTGGAAATTCTAAATATTTGCGATCGGTTTCTGCATCAGTTTCCGCATAATTGTCTTTAATGAACGATCGAGTTCGTCTCATCATATAGCGCTTCATCAAGTCTCGCCAATCATCGGGATGTCCGCTTTTTTCAAAGGCTGCTAAAGAGCGAACCGAACATTGATGACGCTTGATAAATTCTAATTCTCCTTCAATTCCGCCGCCCAATTCATTCAGCAAAGCTTCGGGGCGCAGTCCTAAATTTTCGTCTTCAGGAACAAACAAGCGTAACTGAGATGATAAATCTAAATAGGTTTTGTTGTAGGGAGTTGCTGAAAGCAGAATACATTTACTTTCGTTAGCTGCAATATATTCCTGAATCGCTCGATACCGCTTACCTTGTCGGTTGCGGAGATTGTGACTTTCATCAATTAACACAACTCGATAGCGGCGCAATTCTGGCAATTCTTGCTGCACCAGGCTGATGGATAAAACCTTGGCAAATAGCCGATAGTCATCTGCATATTCTTGCCACATTTTCACCAAGTTTTTCGGACAAATAATCAGTGTTTCTAAGAGATAATCTTCTTGTAAGATTTTGGCAATCGCCGTACCAACCAAAGTTTTGCCCAAACCCACAACGTCGCCAATAATCACGCCGCCGCGTTTGGTAATGTGACGGGCGGCTAATTTCACAGCTTCTTCTTGAAACCTAAATAAACCCTTAAATTCTTTGGGAATGCGAAACTCGGCAAGACCGGCAATGGCTTCGCGGGATAGGTGATAGACTATGTTTAGGTAAATGTGGTATGGTGGAATTGTTTCGGATCGCGCCCAACTGCGATCGATAATTTCTGCAAGTTCTTGAGAAATATCAATGCAGCCGTATTCTTCCCAGCGGTTGTCAAACCATTTTTGCAATTTAGTACAAGCATCACCATCTAAAATATCAATATTCAATTCGCCTTGTTTGGAAAGTCCGGCTAAAGTTAGATTGCTGCTACCCAAAAATCCCACAATCGGAGTGGTTGGATCGTGACGGTGCACGAGATACAATTTAGCGTGTAGCGGGTAAGCTAAAAATAATTTGACAATGACTTTTTTGGTTTTAATTTGATAGCTCAATCGTTGCAAACCTTTCTCGTCTTCATCGTTGGGAGCGCCGATTGTCAACTGTTGCCTAAATTCTTCAGCCATCCGCTTTTTGAGCCGATTGATTTCACTATTGTCAATTCCGCTGTGATGGGAACGCAGGCTAAGACTAGCATTCAATTCATCGGAGGGCAATCTTTGCATCCCGACTAAAAGGCGGCAGCAGGCTCCTTGATTTCCCATATATGCTTGGATTGATTCGCCGATTTTTCGCCAGCCTCTGAGGTTGAAATAGCCAACACAAAAATCGGCTCGATAGGATAGTTTGATGGTTTCTCGGAGTGCGGGAAGCAGGGATAGTTCGATGTTATCAAAGATGCGCGGCATTGGGGTTTTTGTGTTATGATTATAGTAAGTAAGACGGCGGTTGAAACCGCGTCTACACAAACGATGTCCGCCGGACGCCGACGGAAGAAAATACAGAAATATTAACCGGGCATTCTTCAACCCGCGGAGGCGGGTTTTGTCTGTGTAGACGCGGTTTCAACCGCCCGGTCTTCTCTGGAAAATTACAATAACTTCCAAATCTGTATCTTTGATACCACCGGGGATTTGCAAATGCAGCATCCCGTCTGCACCGACGCGCGATCGCACTTTAATACTTTGCATAATAATTAACCCCTTAAATTTACTTTATATTCTAGTTTAAATAAATTCCACCTACACACGCCTGCAACCCGCCGATCGCACCCAACCAACCCCAGCCGCTAGCCCGAAGTGAGGCAATCCCCCCGCAGCCCCCGCTTCTCGACGCGGTACAATTAGTGCAATCATACTTACGCTTATATTTAAAAGGCTAGACACAACGCCACAGGAGATAACAGACGCATGGGTAAAGTAGTTGGCATTGACCTCGGAACAACAAATTCAGTAGTAGCCGTCATGGAAGGCGGCAAACCGGTTGTGATTGCCAATGCAGAAGGGATGCGGACAACTCCCTCGGTAGTTGCTTTCACCAAAGAAGGGGAACGTCTTGTCGGACAGATGGCCAGACGGCAAACTGTTCTCAACCCGCAAAACACCTTTTACGCCGTCAAGCGGTATATCGGACGCAAATATACCGAACTGACTCCAGAAGCAAAGCGCGTCCCTTACACCACTCGCCGCGAGGATAATGGGAACATCAAAATCAAATGCCCTCGCCTGAAAAAAGATTTCGCGCCAGAGGAAATTTCGGCGATGGTGTTGCGGAAGTTGGCCGATGAAGCCAGCCGCTATCTGGGACAAGAAGTGACGGGGGCTGTAATTACTGTTCCCGCTTATTTCAACGACTCGCAGCGACAGGCGACGCGGGATGCTGGCAGAATTGCCGGACTTGATGTGAAGCGGATTTTAAATGAACCGACTGCGGCTTCTTTGGCTTACGGTTTGGAAAGGCGAGAAAGTCAAACTATTTTAGTTTTTGATTTGGGCGGCGGTACTTTTGATGTATCTATCTTAGATGTTGGAGACGGAGTATTTGAAGTCAAAGCAACTAGCGGCGATACTCAATTGGGAGGCAATGATTTTGACCAGAAAATTGTTGATTGGTTGGCTGAACAATTTTTAGAAAAAGAAGGGGTGGATTTACGCAAAAACCGCCAAGCTTTGCAGCGCTTGATCGAAGCATCTGAGAAAGCTAAAATTGAGCTTTCGGGAGTTGGTGTTACTGAAATTAATTTGCCGTTTATTGATGCTAATGAAGATGGGCCTTTGCATTTGGAAACGCGCTTAACTCGCGGTCAATTTGAGGGGCTGTGTACCGATTTGGTGCAGCGGCTACGTCGTCCGGTGAAACAAGCTTTGGCTGATGCAAATTTGAGTCCTTCTCGGATTGATGAAATTGTGTTGGTTGGCGGTTCGACTCGGATTCCTTTGGTGCAGCAAATTGTTCGCAGTTTGATTGATAAAGAGCCGAATCAAAATGTGAATCCCGATGAAGTTGTGGCTGTGGGTGCTGCAATTCAGGCGGGGATTTTGGGCGGGGATGTCCGCGATGTGCTGCTGTTGGATGTCACGCCGCTGTCGCTGGGTTTGGAAACTATCGGCGGGGTGATGAAAAAACTGATTCCTCGCAATACTACTATACCTGTTAGGCGATCGGACATTTTTTCGACTGCTGAAAACAACCAAACTGTGGTAGAAGTTCACATCATCCAAGGGGAACGGGAATTAGGCAAAGATAATAAGTCTTTGGGACGGTTTAAATTAACTGGAATTCCGCCGGCACCGCGAGGGATTCCGCAGGTACAAGTAGCTTTTGATATTGATGCTAACGGGATGCTGTTGGTGACTGCTTTGGACAAAACTACCGGCAGGGAACAAAGTATTACTGTGCAAGGTGCTTCGACGCTGAGTCAGCAGGAGGTGAATCAAATGATTCGCGATGCGGAACAGTTTGCTCAAGCTGATAAGTTGCAGCGAGAAAGGGTGGAAAAACGCAATCGCGCTGAGGCTTTAGCTTATCAAGCTGAGCGGCAGTTGCGAGAAGTAGCGCTCGATCGCGGAATGCAGTTTGCTCAAAGAAGCCGCCAGCGTATTGAAACGTTAATTCGGGAATTGCGAGACAGTTTGGAGCGCAATGATGAGCGGGGAGTTGATCAAGTTGGCTCGGATTTGCAAGATGCTCTTTATGATTTGAGCCGCGAAGTTTCAGCTTTTGCTGATGATGATGACGATGACGATTTCTTTGAGTCTGTGAAGCGGACTTTTACGGGCGATGGTACGAAGCGACGCAGCGATGACAGCAGCTATTATACCAATGCTAAGCCGTACAGGCGATCGACTGTCGATCCAGCGCCCGATCGCTCTTACGATCGCGATCGCACACCCGATCGCACACCCGATCGCACACCCGATCGCAGAACCAGCGCTAATCGCCCGACTCGCCCCTATCAAAACCAAAGCGACGACTGGGATGATGATGACGATTGGCTGTAATTGAAGGAAGAAGGAAGAAGGAAGAAGGAAGAAGTAAGAAGGAAAAGAGCAGGTTTTAATTCTAAGAATATATGACGGCTCTTTTCCTAAAACTTCTCAAAAGTTTTTTATTTCCCCTCTCTTCTATTCATTTGCGCCTCTGCGGTTTATGCAAAAAAAATCTCATTCACAAATCAAATAGGATTGCTATAAGTAGGTCATTGCGAAAAAATAATAGTATCTTGTAGGGGCGGGTTTAGCTAAAAATATATGAAACAAGCTAGTTTATAACGGCAAAACCCGCCCTCCCCATCTAATGTTTATTGGTACTCTTCCTTCTATCCGTTACATCCGTTACATCCCGTACACTGCTTCGTTGCCGAACTTCCTTCTCCAATTATGCAAAACTTTCGTAATTACTATCAAATTCTGGGAGTACCCAGAGATGCTAAGGCTGATGAGATCAAAAAAGCCTATCGACGACTCGCGAGACAGTTGCACCCTGACGTAAATCCGGGGGACAAATCTTCAGAAGATAGGTTTAAGGATATTAATGAAGCCTACGATATTCTTTCAGACATCGAAAAGCGTGCTCAATACGACCAGTTTAGTAAATTCTGGAAACAAAAGGGATTTCAAGGCAAACAAGGCGTAAAACTTCCCAATTTTACAAGTTGGGGAAACAACAAAGCTAGCCGCAAAAAGCCTGCGGAAGATATCGATTTTAGCGATTACTCAGATTTCAATAAATTTCTCGACCAAGTGCTCGGAAGGCGCAGGGAAGTGAGGATGGCGACAGCAAATGATGCACCGCGAGTGTCCACTTCGGAACCGTGGAGTACCGGTTCTAAGAAAACGAGTTATGTTGCTAATTCTCGCGAAGATAGAAGGGATTTGGACGATCGCGAAATGCGACGAGAAACAGTCGATCGCGAAATCCGACGCGAAACCAGGGAAATGGACGATCGCGAAATCAGACAAGACATTGATGCGAGGCTGACTCTACCTTTGGAAAGGGCTTATTCCGGCGGTACCGAGCGCATCCGCTTGGATGACGGGCGGTGGATCGAGGTAAATATGCCCGGGGCGATGGTATCGGGCCAGCAAATTCGCCTGCGAAATCAAGGTATTGGCGGCGGCGATTTGTACTTAAAAATCACCGTTTCTCCCCATCCATTTTTTCGCTTAGAAATGTCGGATATTTGCTGTGAATTGCTGCTGACACCCTGCGAAGCGGTGCTGGGCGGAGACGTTGAAGTGCCGACGCTAGACGGGTTGGTGAAGATGAAACTGCCACCTGGAGTCACGTCTGGGAAGCGGTTGCGGCTGGCGAATAAGGGCTATCCGACTGGAAATGGCGATCGGGGCGATCAGCTAGTAGAAATTCAGGTGTTAATTCCCAAAGAAATTAGCGACGAAGAACGGGAATTGTACGAGAAGTTGCGGCAAATTGAAACTTTCAAACCGCGTCAAGATTTGTCGGTTTAATTCTGTAGAGTGCGCGATGCACACCGGAAGCAGAGACTAATTCTGTAAGGTGCGAAGTGCACACCTGAAGCCTTGTTGCTATAATGTAGTAGTGTGCGGAATGCACACCTGATATCAATTCCGGCTGCGCCGAAATGATATAATTTCAAGTGTTGTAGGGGCGGGTTCGCCAAGATATTTGCAAGTATCGACAAATTATATAAACCCGCCCCGCCCCTAGGACAATTTCGTAGTTACCGGATTTGATATAAAACCTCAACCATTACAAATTCACCGATTACCTATATGTTCACATTCATCAATCCTAAGACTTATTTTGCCTTCAAAAAAATATTTGGGTCTGAAAATAGTGAAGACATTCTAATTAGTTTTTTGAATGCCTTGCTGTATGACAGTCAGCCCACCATCGAAAGTTTACAAATCATCGCTCCTTATTTAGCTCCGCCAATTCGAGGTCTCAAAGATACTTACTTAGATATCAGAGCTAAGTTAAATGACGGTACAACAGTGATTGTCGAGATGCAGGTTTTGAACGTAGAGGCATTTGAAAAGCGAATTTTGTACAATGCAGCTAAAGCTTATTCTACGCAATTAGAAACAGGCGAACAATATGTAATGTTAGATCCAGTGATTGCCTTAACAATCACTGATTTTGAGATGTTCGAGGAGTTCAGTAAAGTAACTTCACGGTTTGTGCTTAAGGAAAGAGAGTTTTTGGTCAACTATTATAGTTACGATATTGAATTAGTGTTTGTCGAGTTACCTAAGTTCAAAAAAAGCCTGAATGAGTTAGAAACATTGACCGACAAGTGGCTTTATTTCCTCAAAACAGCTAGAAATTTAAATGCAGTACCTGAGACAATGGAATCTGTACCAGAAATTAAAAAAGCCTTTACAATAGCAAGTAGAGCTAATCTGAATAGTCAGGAATTAGACGAGTTGGAAAGACAGGAAGTTTATATCCAAGATCGGCGAGGTGCTATCTCTAAAGCAGTCAGAATCGGAACAGAAAAAGGCAGAGAAGAAGGCAGAGAAGAAGGCAGAGAAGAAGGCAGAGAAGAAGGCAGAGAAGAAGGAATCAAAACAGGACAAATAGCACTGATTATTCGTCTATTGGAACGTCGTGTAGGTGCTGTCACTCCCGAAGTTCAAAGTCAAATCGGGGAATTGTCGATCGCCAAATTAGAAAATTTAGGAGAAGCTTTGCTCAATTTTACCCAAATCTCGGACTTGTCAGCGTGGCTGGAAACACCAGATTTACCCGCCCAATAGCCGATCGCACTTTCAGCAATCCTCGATAAAATAAGTAAAATTACTGTTGCAATTATTCCTGAACTAACAGAGAATTAACAATAAGGTAATTTTCCCACAATCTGGAGCAGTGCTAAAATGACTCAAATGCCACCTCAATGCAAAAATCTGCAAGAGCAAGTTGACTCTCTACTCCAACTGCTGCGTCAGGAATCGTCTTTGCGACAACAAGATATCACTGCGGTACAATCTTCTCTGAAAAAAGCAACTTCTCCCCAATTTGAGATTGTGTTTGCGGGCGCTTTTAGTGCGGGAAAATCAATGCTGATCAATGCTTTGCTGGAGCGAGAATTGCTCTACAGTGCTGAAGGACACGCCACAGGTACTGAATGCTACATCGCCTACGCTGAATCGGTTGAAAAAGAGCGCGTAGTTCTCACTTTTTTGAGTGAAGTTGAGATTCGCCAGCAAGCTTACGCTCTTTGCGAACAGTTGAATTTAACTACTGAAATCAATATTAATCAAATAGATGTAGTAAAGATTTTATCTCAGGGATGTTCGATAATTATCGAAAAGGAAGGCGGAGAAAATAAATCGGAGCGGGCTAAACAAGCGAAGGCTTTGACTCTGCTTTTAGAAGGATTTGAAGCGAATCGCGATCGCATCCAAACTATCGAAAATGCTACCTATTCGATGGAACAGTTTAATTTTTCTAATCTCAAGGAAGCTGCTAGTTATGCGCGGCGGGGTAGCAACAGTGCTGTACTCAAGCGAGTTGAATATTACTGTTATCATCCGCTGCTCCAAGATGGCAATATTATGATCGATACGCCGGGAATTGATGCGCCGGTGCAGCGGGATGCAGAATTGACTTATGATAAGATTGAAAGCCCGGATACTTCGGCGGTTGTCTGCGTCTTGAAGGCTGCGTCGTCTGGGGAAATGACGACGGAAGAGACGGAGTTGATGGAGAAAACGCGATCGAATCCCGGAATTCGCGATCGCCTGTTTTACATTTTCAACCGCATTGACGAAACTTGGTACAACACGCAACTGCGACAGCGCTTAGAAAATCTGATTAATTCCGACTTTCGCGACACCACCAGAGTCTATAAAACCAGCGGATTACTGGGATTTTACGGGAGTTTGATTAAAGGGACAACCGGGCGCGATCGCTTTGGTTTGGATACAATATTTGCCGAAAGTCGCGATCGCGTTGATGCAGACACGAATTCGGGTAATAACAGCGAAAATAGTCAAGAAACACCGCAATTTGTCAACGAATTTAACCGCTACTGCGCCAATTCTGGCAAACTGTCTGCTAGCCAATTTCGGATTTCAGTTAACAGTTACGAAACCCCAAATCAAAACTACGTGCGGATTCTTGCGGAACAAGGTCAACCGTTAATCCAGCAATTAATTCAAGATAGCGGCATCGAAGATTTTCGCACAGCCATCAC
>Ga0209591_10003884_pt1 | contig 17168 bp, 13 predicted proteins | sample MAT01_FD_187207 | JGI IMG/M metagenome (GOLD analysis project Ga0209591, IMG submission 187207) | Freshwater microbial communities from Lake Fryxell liftoff mats and glacier meltwater in Antarctica - MAT-01 (SPAdes) (version 2) | ecosystem: Environmental > Aquatic > Freshwater > Ice > Liftoff... | reverse complement strand
AATTGGTGAATTAGTGAATGGGGGAATTGGTGAATGACGGAATTGGTGAATGAGGGAATTAGTGAATTAGTGAATGAGGGAATTGGTGAATTTGTTAATGAGGTAATTAGTGAATGGGGGAATTGGTGAATGGGGGAATGGGGGAATGGGGGAATTTGTTAATGTGGGAACTAGGGAATGGGGGAATTAGTGAATGTGGGAATTAGTGAATTGGGGAATTCGTTAATGCGGGAATGGGGGAATGGGGGAATGGGGGATTGAAGAATGGAGGAAGCCTAACTCTCCCTAAAATAATTGACTATGGCCTTTCGGATCAATAATTCCTGATCGGTGGGAGCCAGAGCAGGGATTTCCTCAATGCGTTCGAAATGCGGCCACCCCTCCTCATCGCGTCCTTGAAAGCGATAATAGCCATACGGTTCTAACAAAGTGCAGATTGCAATATGCATGAGGGAGAGCTTTTCGTCCTTTTTAAAGGTTCGGTCGGTCTGTCCCAATTCCTGTAATCCTATCAAAAATAGGATGGCGGCATAGTCCAACTTCTCCCCAAAACCCTCAGAAATCCTGGAAACAGTGTCATTCCAGCTCTTTTCGAAAATATAATCCATTCAATACTGCTTGTTAAAAAGTTCGGTTTAGTAGACCACCTTCGCTTGTTTCACTCGTCTACTTTTCGGGAGCCAAAGAAACAACTCTCTCTGCCTGACTTGACAAAAATGATGTGTGTGACCCGAATAATTGTGTTCTTGTCATTCTATTTGCTTGCTCCTAGCTATTCGGGGCAGGATCAAATCGTAGAATACCTCGACCAGAATATGGAGCCCATTGTGGCCACCAGTGATGCTGCACTTAAAAGAATTATTGTACTTCAAGAGGATAGCTCGGTGCTCGTTGAGGTGACTTTTTTGCGAGGAGGACTCAAAATGAAAGGTCGCTACTCCTCCCCTCTCATGACTCTTGAAGATGGACATTTCACTTACTATTTCGCCAATGGTTTAAAAGAATCGGAAGGATACTTCACAAAAGGTGAAAAATCTGGCATTTGGAAGCGCTGGGATTGGGAAGGCAAGGCAAAACCCGACAGAGTTTATCCCATGTCAGTTTCAAAATCAAGCGAAGAAATTAGCGTTCCGGCCGCTTTTCCCGGTGGAATAGATGCTCTCAATGAATATGTAGTGCTAGAAATGAGGTTTCCTGAACCCGCCGCCAAATTGGGAGTAGAAGGATGGGTATACACCGCATTTACTATCAGTAGCTCGGGGGAAGTAACAGATATTGAAGTCATACAAACTTCCCACACTACCCTCAATCAAGAGGCAAAACGGATCGTAAAGTGCATGCCAAATTGGAAACCATCTCAAAGAAATGGCGCCTCCGTGGATTCGAAGTTTATTCTTCCCATCGTATTTGATTCGCGGGTGTCCCAAAAATGTAATCCACCCACTGTGAGCGTTGGAACGCGTTGATAGGAAACTCGAAAACTTTCTCTTTACAAAAATCTTGGGGTGGATTTAGACGACCTTTTTCCTCCAACTACCATTCCTTTCGGTGTTTTTACTGAATAGCCAAATGAAATCTTCCTTGATTCTCCAGGAGCTAGTCGAATCCTCCATTGAATCTTCCCAGTCGGCTTGTCGAGTACTCCTTCAGACATCTCCAAAACATCTACTGTGATATCCCCGCGTGACGAAACTGGTACTTGATCTTCTAACATAAGAATCACCTCTTTGTCGCTGTTATTTCGGAGAGTAGTTTCGAAAAATGACGTTTCCTTTTCGTTGTTGCCAAGAACTTGACGTTTGCTGATATCAACCATCTTCTTTCGTTCAATAGCAATGTTCTTATCGCGTCCCAACGAAATAGCCAAAGTGTCATCCACCGAAACTGTATTGATAAATGATTGTCCTAAATAAGTGCCTTTAAAGAAAATACTCGCTTCACCACTTACAAGATTTAGATTGTTCCAACCCGTAAATTTGGCAGTGAGGTAAGCATCTTTCTCCATCGATGGAACTGCATAATGCTCATAAACCGCTGGCAAATTGTACGATGTAACATCAACTGTATAGGGTTTCGAATCAGACAAAATGCTATATGCAACTGGAATCTCAAATTCGGAAGTGAGTTCCTGAACTTCAATATTCTCGAAAAAAACATCTCCAGACTCATTAGGAAAATATCCACTTCCATTTGAATTAAACACGGCTTCACTTGAGGACGAAATTAAAACAGCATTCAATTCTATACCCGCCATCTTATCAATATTCCACGTCTCTAATTTTGGTTTATCAGCGCCGCGAAGTGGATCAGCCGTAGAAAGTTTCATTTTCACTTCATTCCAATCTGTTCCGCAGTTGTTAAACACATTCGCGCGGTAAACCAATCGAATCGGGTCACCCAATTTCTCCGTTCGAACATCATACTTTGGCGACCAGCCAGCCTTGGAAACGATATATGAAAAATTAAAACTTGTAGTCACTTCAGTTGGACTCGAAACTTCTAAGGTTATTTCCGATGAGGGCGAATTGTATTGTGCATTCAGCTCCGCTAGTTGCAATAGAGAAACTGTCAATCTCTTGTTGAGTGATGAAAGTCTTTTGTTCAGATTGAAAATTAAGCCGTTGATTTCGTTGTGTCGACCGCGATAAAAATCCGCTGCCTTCTCAATCTCTCCAATAGAAACTCCTTGCGACGTGCCACCTATGGCTTCATTTTTAAACAGAATATCCTTTTCTCGTTCAAGCGTCTTCAATAAATCAGTGTTCTTCTGAATTTCATCGGATAGAAATGCCATAGAGTCTTTCACAATCGCAATGCGATCATTGTCCTCAACTGGCTTCAAATAATTACTTCTAGATGAAACTGAAAGAATACTTACAGCAGGAGATCCAACATTCACCACCACACTATTGGGGTCTAGATCGGGAGATAAAGACGTGAAAACAATCTGACTTTTTCCTTTTGGTATTTTTTCAGTTGCCATATGAAATAATTCTGCTCCTCGCATGAAAACTGTAACATTCTCAATTGTTGAAGAAACGTTCTTCTGTGAAAATGAGAACGAGTAAATGCAAAGTGCAGCAATAAAAAGTGTTGATTTTTTCATGTCTAAAATAGATAACGTGCAGAAATTTCGGGGTTATATATGGTAATGTTCGAGGTGATATCTTTCAATAAAAATGAAGCCGAAAAATTCACCCTCCAAGCTACAGAAGCTCGAACAACAATATCATGATGAACAAAATCCAAGCTTTGCCAACCTGGACCTAATGCCAATCTCTTGTACCAAAAAGCAGGAAGAATTGAACCAAAAAAACTTGTCTCTTTGGTCTTATCATTTTTTCTCGCTTCCCAGATAGAAATAAAACTAATTTTCATTCTTCTAGGCAAAAGCTCTTGACCACCCAACTGCACAGAAATACCGGTATTGGTGATCCCCGAATGTGACTCCACACTTCGCTCATTCATGAAAGCACTTAAACCTATAATAATCTTACCGGTATCGAAATGGGTGAAAACAATTCCGAAGCGGGATGATATATAATTTTCATCTGCCCTGTTGTGCACTCGCAGAGCGGCTCCGCCCAGAAGATGATGTTGACGTTTTGTGAAACGCGTATGATAAGAATAGTTCAACGCTAGATTATAGGAGGCCTCACTTTCGCGTTCCGCTACCAAGCCAATACCGGAGTATATCGAATTGATATTCATGTTGGCCGAAATTCCGTAAAATCCACTTTCACCGACACCTGCACTTACCTGATTGTAATCGAGGGGGGAGGCCACAAATGCCGGATTATAGGCCGAAAGAAAAAAGGAGGGATTCACATACGAATGCTGCGACAGACCATCAAAAAAGATGGACGAAAAAAGCAATATGACGAGTATGGAGTTTAGACTCATTTTTTCTGTAGATGCCACTGAATCCGAAATTCCATAAAGCATTACGAAAAAAGTAATGCGCCCAATACTCCCCACTCACTCACTCATTCTCCAAATACGTCTGCTCATTGCTTGGCCTTTACCTGAGTCCATGTTTATAGTTTGGTCTAAAATTCACTACCATGAAAACCAAGTTCACCCTCGTTACATTATTTGCCATTTGCTTTTCGCTTAGCATCCATGCCCAAACACCCCAAGGTTTCAACTATCAGGCAGTGATACGCAATGCGGAGGGAGAACCTATGGCCAACACTGAAATCAATGTCACATTCGCCATATCAGATGCAGCAAATCTGGGATATCAGTTTTACTCGGAAGAGCATACCGCAGTAATGACAAACGAATTTGGATCGCTAACTCTTGTGATTGGTGAAGGCGATGTTACCAGCGATTTCTTTTTCCACGAACTCAACTTTGGCAATACACCTTTTGATATCCCTTATCATTTAGAAATATATGTGGATTCGGTTAATGGCGCTGTCCTTGTAGCTGAATCCAATTTTCAAAGTGTACCTTATGCTATTGTTGCGGAAGACGTGGAAGGTGTTGCCTGGAAACAGAATGGTAACATGGGTTCAATGGATCATTTCTTAGGAACCACTAACGCAACACCTTTTGAAATCAGAACAAATAATCAACCCAGACTCTACATAGAATCGGGAGGAAAAGTAGGAATTGGAACAGAGAATCCAGAACATCAACTGGATATACAATTCAATGGCTCAGGGGGAATGCGTTTGAAGAGTGTATATTCTATCCCCTTCCTTACTTTAGAGGGCCCTTCACTTGGGGCCATTCACTTTGATCTCAATGGAGAACTTGAATGGATGATTGATGCAGGATTCAATAACTCTTCAGACTTCGTGATTTTGAATCCACATGATGATCCATTTATTGGATGGACAAGACCTTTTTGCATACAGAATCAAACTGGTAATGTTGGTATCAAGACCGCAAGTCCCGAATCCTCCTTACTTATTCAAGAAGGTGTGGACGCTTCTCTAACTGAAAATGGCTGGATGATGATTGGAAATGTTGACGGCAACAACACCATTTACCACACCAACGAAATAATGGCGCGTATCAATGGCGCAGCCGCCAATCTTTATATCACTGCAGATGGTGGTGCAGTAGTGATCAATAATGGAGCGTTGTCGACCACTCACTCACTATACGTAAACGGCACCGCCGCCAAACCCGGAGGTGGTTCATGGTCTGCAACAAGCGACTCACGTTTAAAACAAAATGTGCAGCCCTATACATTTGGTCTAGATGAAGTCATGCAAATTGAACCTGTTTCTTATCATTATATTGAACAAACAGGACATGATACTTCCGTTGAACACGTGGGAGTAATTGCGCAAGATTTACAAAAAATTTCTCCAAAAATGGTGAACGAATGTGAAATGGAAATGCTTGATGGAGTGAAGGGTGAATATTTGAACGTGGATCCTTCCGCATTTACTTACATGCTGATAAATGGCATGAAAGAGCAGCAGAAACTGATAGAAGCCCAACAAAACCAGATTGAGCAATTAACTTCACGGATAGAGGCTATGGAAGAAAGTCGATGAGCATAACTGGTAGAGGCCTCTGAAGTACGTATTGTTTTTATCCCGCATTGCGCATTGGATTCATCTTGAGGATAATGCGCTGCGGGATTCTCGAATCTACACGATGGAACAAAGTAGTACTTCGACCTATCAATTCCGATATCTCTATCTCCTGATTCGGGTTTATTTCAATAGTACCGTTTGCTATCGTATCTTCACGTTGTTCTTTAACCTAATTATTCTTCCTGATGAAACTTTATTGTACCGCACTTGCCGGCTTGTTTCTATGCTCATACGCATCTGCTTCATCAAACACTCTTGAAATAACACAAAGCTCTGACGTCAGCAGTGGCTCATCGATGTGCGAAACCATTTACATCAACATGTACGATTCTTTTGGTGATGGTTGGAACGGAGCTACTATGACCATCTTTGACTGGAACAACAACTCTGTATGGAACGGTACTATGCTGAACGGCTCTTCCACCTCTTACAACACATGCCTTTGGTCGGGCTGTTACACCATAGTAGTAACAGGCGGCAGTTTTCCGGCGGAAGTGTCGTGGGTAATTGATGATGGAATATACTGGCTCACTGAGGGTCTATCGAACTCCACAACTCTGCTATCATTAGGAGCTACAAACACTGGTTGTACAGATTTTAGTGCTTGCAACTACAACCCAGGTGCCAATTGTGGTGATGCATCTTGCTATTATGATGACTGCATTTTTCTCGAAATGTTCGATTCAGGTGGCAATGGCTGGGAAGGATATCAACTTTCCGTATTGGACAACGTAGGTAATGTACTTTTCTCTAGTACACTTGCTTCGGGTAGTTACAACTATCTGCAAGTAGGTTTGCCCTACTATGGTTGCTATCGCATACTTTGTAGCGGCGGAAACAGCAATTGGGAAGTAACCTGGCAAATGTGGTATCACGATTCTACTTCGGGAGGTCAAGTAGTAGCCGACCAATCGGATTGTGGCTCTTTTATGAGTTTGCCCTTTTATTATAACTGCAATTTTGGATGTGTAGATGACGAGGCATGCAACTACGATTACTTTAGTTCGCATCAGCAGGGTGCTTGTTGTTACAACAACTGTCTTCACCTTTTAATGTACGGTTTAATTTCCTTTGGCAATTCCTGGGGCAATTTCACCATTACCAATTGGCGGGGTGAGATTGTGTTTTCCGGTTTCGAATACAACGTAGACCTCTGCCTGCCCGATGGATGTTACCAAGTAACTTCTACAAACGGCAATAGCGAAAACTTGAACTGGACCATAAGCGATGGTGCATTATTCTCCCTCACAGGGTTGGAGGGTGAAACGCATGCCTTGCTAGTGGGCGAGATAGTGGAAGGATGTATTGACCCCACAGCTTCTAATTTCAATCAGATGGCCAATTGCGATGGAGGGGTGTGCTACTACAATTGTATCGGAGATTTGGATGGAAATGGTTCGGTGAACGTCTCGGACCTGCTCCTATTCACCGCGCAGTTCGGGCAAACTTGCAATTAAATAACTAATCCAAACCTCTATCATGAAGAATCTTTATCTACTGCTCACCTCCATTTTTGTTGTATCATTTGCACTCAACACTTTTTCTCAAGGCCCTGAGGCGATAAACTATCAGGCAGTGATTCGCGATGCCAATGGCAACATTCTCAATGATGAATTCCTTTCAGTGCAATTCACCATCTACTCTTCGCCTTTTGGTGGCGAGCCCCTAACCATGCAGTACCGGGAAGCGCATGATGCCCTTACCAACGAATTCGGATTGGTGAATGCCTCCATTGGTTTTGGCCAATTTTCATTCGGGGTGTTTGCTAACCTGCAATGGGGATTAGATGAATACCATTTGAAGACAGAAGTGGATTTGGGAAACGGCTGGGTGGACTTGGGTACACAACAATTACTTAGTGTGCCATTTGCCGAACGAGCAGATGTAGCTGAAGACCTCGCCATTGATTTTTGGAAACAAAGCGGGAATGATGATGTGAATGATTCGTTCGACTTCATCGGCACCACCACATCCGAGGAACTAATTTTCAAAACCAACAACACCGAACACATGCGGGTAGACGTGAATGGCAACCTCGGCATTGGCACCAACAACCCCGGCCACCCCCAAGATGGGCTCGGCTTCGTTGGAAAAATGCTGCACCTGGAAGGGGCTGCTGATGAAAATGCAGTAATACTGATGTCAGAAGCTGACGGTGTAACAAATGGAACCAATGTGACGCAGATCACACATGCGGATGGCAATTTCTACTTGCGCAACCACAATCCCGATGGCACCCTCCAAATGGCATTGGGTACCGGCGCCGATCCCACAATGGTGATTACCCAAGATGATGTGCAAATAATGAACGAAGGATACAGTGCCATTTTAAAGGTGAGCGCACCCACAGGAACGCTAAGCTTAGTTCAAATGCAAAATCAACAGACGGGCTCGACCAACAACGATGGTGGTTTGTTGGAAATGATAGGCAACGCCATGTACCTGCTGAATCAGGAAAGCGGAAATCTGATTTGTGGCACAGGAGGAAACAATACACTGTATATATCTGATGACGATTTTGTCGGAATCAATATAAATACACCAGTCACAGAACTGCATGTGGGCACCGGTACGGATGCCAGCCTTAGCTCTCATGGCTATTTTATGACAGGCATGGTAACAGGACTAAACATTGTGATGGATAACAACGAAATAATGGCTCGCAATGATGGCAACACATCACCGCTATACTTGAATGGCAATGGTGGAAACATGGCCATAGGGCAAACTGTGTCGCCATCTTGGCTTCTCACAGTGAACGGCACTGCCGCCAAACCCGGAGGTGGTTCATGGACTGCAACAAGCGACTCACGTTTAAAACAAAATGTGCAGCCTTATACATTTGGTCTAGATGAAGTCCTGCAAATTGAACCTGTTTCTTATCATTATATTGAACAAACAGGACATGATACTTCTGTTGAACACGTGGGAGTCATTGCGCAAGATTTACAAAAAATTTCTCCAAAAATGGTGAACGAATGTGAAATGGAAATGCTTGATGGAACGAAGGGCGAATATTTGAACGTGGATCCTTCCGCATTTACTTACATGCTGATAAACGCTGTCAAGGAATTGAAAGCCGAAAACGAAGCGCTAAAAAAACGTCTGGACGTACTTGAAGAAGGCCGATGATCTCAAATAACATCTTACAAGCGAATCAAATTGAGAAGACCATCAAACCTTGTATGTTCTGCTCAAAAAATGTAATATTTCCGATCCTCTTCAGGAAGATCATTGCACAAACATGTGAGTAGTCCAGCTATAAAATTTGTGCTCATTTGGCCCGGATTTATTCATTTTCATAATTTTAATGATAATGGAACAATCATATCAAATGCTGAAATCAATATTTACCTTACCCTGTAACGCACAGTATTTCATCAATAACAAGTGACCGAATAACGTGAGACACAAAGTTCAACTAACAATATTTTTAATAATCCGCAATACATCCGAAGATTCATTTAACCCAGCTTCCGCATTGGGAATCTATTGCAGCACTAACCCCCTTAGATATCCAGCACTTTCTCGATTTTAATTCTTGATCTATGAATATACATAATCAAATAATCCCGCATTGCGCATTGGAAGTGTCTTGAGGTTAATGCGCTGCGGGATTCTCGAATCTACACGATGGAGCAAAGTAATAGTTCGACCTATGAATTCCGATATGCCTATCGCGTGATTCGGGATAATACCAATTCTGCTTATTAAATAGTCCATGCTGCATTGCGTAATGGAAGTTTTTTTTGGGCAATGCGCTGCAGCATCTTGCATGCACGAAATGGTAAATGCCATTATAGTAGCTGTAATAGGCCAATGGAGTGAAACGGTATTAGCACTTCATACCAAATCCCAATGCGGATTCTGAGTTTAACGGAACCTCTAAAAACCTCTTTAACGTTTCGACCAAATTATAAAATTCAAGCTTTTGCAATGCTTTTATTCGGGCCAAATACTTCACCAAATATCAGTTGCAGAGCATCCAACTCTGCGTCGTTCATTACTAAGTTCAGAACAGGCTCCTTTGGCTTGTTTATAACAGAATTTGTCTCGGGGAAACATAAAACAGGGCTTTGGAGGTCTTCTTAGAGTTCAGCTTCGCTTACCTTTGCAGCCGGAGGAAAAATGACGATTTCATACAACTGGCTTAAAAATTACCTGAAAACAGAGCTCGACTTGGAGGCTCTTTCAAGAATACTCACTGCTTCTGGATTGGAAGTGGAAAAAGTTTCCCTGTCAGAATCCGTGAAAGGCGGACTTAAAGGTGTGCTTGTGGGAGAAGTTTTAGAATGTATCCAACATCCTAATGCCGATAGGCTGAGGCTCACCAAAGTGGATGTCGGCAATGGCGAAATACTGTCTATAGTATGCGGTGCCCCAAATGTTGCTGCCGGTCAAAAGGTACTTGTGGCTACTATTGGTGCCACTCTTTATCCCTCGAATGGAGAACCTCTGATTATAAAAAAAGGAAAAATAAGAGGCGAAGAATCTTATGGAATGATCTGTGCAGAAGACGAACTGGGCATAGGAGAAAGTCACGATGGTATCTTAGTTCTTGATCCTTCAATTGCTATTGGAACTAAGGCGTCAGAACATTTCAATATGCACGACGACTATATTTTTGAAATAGGCCTTACTCCAAACCGCACCGATGCAATGAGTCATTATGGCGTTGCACGCGATCTTTATGCCTCCATCAGAAATATGGAAGGATTGGAAAACCGCTTCGTAGAACTTTCTTTTCCTGAATCAAATCTTCCAGAAAAAAAATCAAATCTCAACTTAGACGTTCAAGTACTAGATAGTGAAGGCGCTCCCAGATATTCGGGTCTCGCCATCTCAAACATCAAGATAGAGCCCTCACCTGCCTGGCTTCAAGAAAGATTGAACGCTATAGGATTGAAACCCATCAATAACGTTGTAGACATCACCAATTTTGTTCAGCACGAATTAGGACAACCGCTTCATGCATTTGATGCGGATGTGATTGAAGGTAATAAGATAATTGTAAGACGCGCCCATGCTGAGGAAAAATTCGTGACGCTCGATGGAATTGAACGCACATTGCACCCAGATGATCTCATGATCTGCGATGCTCAAAAAGCTATGTGCATTGCTGGAGTTTTTGGCGGTAAAAACAGTGGTGTCTCGAATTCAACGGTATCTATATTTTTGGAAAGTGCCTATTTCAATCCCGTGAGCATTCGCAAGACTGCTCGTCGCCATGGATTAAACACAGATGCTTCCTTCCGCTTTGAACGCGGCGCAGATCCCAATATGGCGATAAAAGCATTATATCGTGCAGCCCAACTTATAGCTGAAGTTTCGGGAGGCCTTGTTGCCTCATCAGTTATTGATTTATATCCAACACCGATTTCCAATCACAACATTACTCTTCGTTGGGAATATGTTTCTCGATTGATTGGAAAAAAACTACCAAACGATAGAATCACTTCTATTCTTCAAGACTTGGGTATTGGAGTGATTAAACAAGACTCTAATTCGGTGCAACTTTCTGTTCCTCCGTTCAAAACAGATGTTACACGTGAGTCAGATCTAGTGGAAGAAATTCTGAGAATCTATGGCTACGACCATATTGAGATGCCCGCCCAATTAAGAAGTTCGCTCTCTTTTGTGCCTAGTGTTGATCCTGAAAAAATTCAAAATAAAGTGGCTGATCTTCTTTCCAGTCTCGGTTTTTCCGAGATGATAGGAATGAGCATGGTCAAGGAAAAATACAGTGCTAATGATTCCGACGTTGTGAAATTGTTGAATCCTTTGAGCTCCGATTTGGGGGTAATGCGCAACAATATGTTGTATACCTCCTTGGAAGCAATTGCACTCAATCAAAATCATAAAAGCAGTGATCTACGTTTATTCGAATTCGGAAAAACGTATCATTTAAAAGAAGGAAACTATCAGGAAAGAAGACACCTCACAGTCTTCCTAACCGGACGCGCATTACCCGAGAATTGGAACAACAATTCAAAATCCATTGGTTTTCCTGAACTTTTGGGTGTAACAGAAAACCTATTCAAGCTGCTTGGTATTCGCATTCAAATGAGCGAACCAAGTGAAGGAAAAGTAACTTTCTCTTCAGGCAAACAGAAATTGGGAATAGCAGGTTTTGTGAACAACGAAATGCTCGACACTTTCGATATTCGTTCAGAAACTTGGTATGCAGATATCGATTGGGACAGTACTTTAAAAATACTTGATATATCACATATCTCGTACGAAAGCCCTGCCAAATACCCAGCAGTGAGAAGAGATCTGTCGCTTCTGCTCGACGAAAGTGTATCGTTTGCTTCTCTCGAAAAGATTGCCTATGAGAGCGAGAGAAAACTTCTCAAAAAGGTTGGTCTATTCGACGTTTATCAGGGAGATAAACTTGAAAAAGGAAAGAAATCTTACGCGCTAAGTTTCATTTTGCAAGATGCCTCCAAAACTTTGACTGATGAAGTAGTGGAGAAAACGATGTCGAAAATTGCTGGGAATTTTAATGAAAAATTAGGGGCGATGATCCGTCAATAGCAAATCTATTTACAAGGCAGCAATAATTAATTCGATCGGTTTCCAAGGAAGTTCAAATGCTTCACCAATGGTTTCATTTGTTACAATTCCATTGTAGATATATACGCCATGACGGAAACCCGGATTATTTTTAATTAGTGGCGTCAGTCCTCCTTGCTCTCCCATAGACATAAGAATTGGAGCGAAAATATTGCTTAACGCATAACTTGCCGTTCGGCTCACACGTGATGCGATGTTGGGTACACAGTAATGTATCACACCATGTTCCTTAAAAGTTGGAGCATCGTGCGTAGTCACATGAGATGTTTCGAAACAACCTCCTTGGTCGATGCTGATATCTACAATTACACTTCCGTACTTCATGTTGCACACCATAGATTCTGTGATTACCACCGGTGAACGTCCGCTTGCTCCATGTATCGCTCCGATAGCGACATCAGCTGTTTCCAATGCTTTACTTAATTCCGATGGTTGAAGAGTACTTGTCCACAAACGCATACCTAAATCGTTCTGAATTCTGCGCAACCTATAAATATTATTGTCAAATAATTTGACAGAAGCACCAAGACCGATTGCTGAGCGCGTTGCAAACTCACCTACAGTGCCTGCTCCTATAATGACAACTTCAGTAGGTTTAACACCTGCAATACCTCCAAACATCAGTCCCTGTCCCTGGCTCGCATTGCTCAAATACTCGGCAGCAATAAGTACTGATGTGTTCCCCGCAATTTCTCCCATAGATCTAACGACCGGAAAAATTCCAATCTCGTCTTTGATGAAATCCCATGCAACCGCAGTGATCTTTTTTGCTGCCAATGCCTTGATGGTATCAGCTTTTTGAGCTGGCAGATGAATCGCAGAAACAAGGTTCTGTTTTCCTGGCATCATGGCAATTTCATCTAAACCGGGAGGTCCCACCTTTAAGATGGTTGAACACTGAAAAACTTCTTTTGGATAATAAACAATTCTGGCTCCGGCTTCGCTATAATCGTGGTCTTCAAAATGAGAGGCTTTACCTGCGTTCGTTTCTACAACTACATCATGTCCATTGGCAACTAATAAAGCTACCGACTCTGGAACTAGTGCGACCCTTCTTTCTTGAAAAGAAGTTTCTTTTGGAATCCCTATTGTAAGACGTTGTTGTTTGCGAGGAATTTCAAGCATTTCCTCCTGAGGCATAAGCGACGCCTCTTGAGCAAGGTTCCTGATAGATTGTTTCTTGATATCCATTTTCCCTGTGGTTTGGGCTTTCGAAGGTAGTGAATCCAATGTGATAATTGTTGGATTCTTATGGAACTTATAACAATTCTGCATATAAAATAGTCCAAACTGTTTTATCCCGCTTTTTGCATTGGAAGTATATTTAGGGTAATGTGCTGGGGGATTCTCGAATCTACACCATGGAACAAAATAATAACGCGACCAATGAAATCATAGATCTCCACCGCGCGATTCGGGTTTATAAGCAGGAAGTGGTAAAAGCCGTGAGAGTAACTGTTACACTAATGTTACTTCATAAATGATCCATCCAGCATTGCGCATTGGAAGTCTGTAGTGGGTAATGCGCTGCAGGATATTGCATGCACACAGTAGTAAATACCGATGTGATTTATGTTTAGTTCAATGGAGTGAAACGAAATTGGACTATTATAGATACCTAAACGGTATAATTTTGACAACCCTATTTCAGGCTCCGAACCAACCTATTTTAGATCATTTGATTAACGGTGTTCTACAAAAAATAAAATCCACTACTTTTACATCCGGAAAACTCAACCCCCAACCGTATGTCTCATAACGATTCAGTAAAGCAGAAATCAGTTCTTTGGACTATCTTTCCTGTAGCCATTGCCCTCACTCTTCTTTTCGTTTACAGAAACAGAAGCGCCGTACACGAGTATGATCGCCTTGATGGCAGCGTAAAGCGAGTGGAGCAGAAAATGGAAGCCACTCCTGTTCATCATTCGATTGATTCAACACATGTGGTTCCACATGCTCCTGATTCAACCCACGCGCCAGCCGCTCACTAAGTCAACTGTAATTTTCCTGTGTTCGCCCTCAACGGCGATTTGCACTTTTATCCATTCTTGTGGTAAGAATTGAGCTGCCAAGTCAGGCCATTCTATAAAGCACCATTGCTTTGAGTCTATATACTCCTCAAAACCCATATCCACAAGCTCCCGCACCGATTTCAACCTATAGAGATCGAAGTGATAAATCACACCTTGGGGAATTTTATATTCATTCACCAAACCAAATGTCGGGGAACTCACCACATTTCCGGCTTTTAACGCTCTGCATAATGATTGCATAAGCGTTGTTTTTCCCGCTCCCATTTCTCCATTCAGAAGAACTATTGACGGATTCGGGAATTTCTTTAAGAAACTTTCAGCAAAAAAATCATTGTCCTCAGGACTTTTAGAGACAAATTCGATCATTGAAAATTCATTACTTTGAACGTAAAACTGCAAATGGAATCATCATTTCCTCCATTGATATTCCACCATGCTGAAACGTATGACTGTAATAATTTACGTAATGATTGTAGTTGTTGGGATATGCGAAAAAGTCATCATTCATTGCAAACACGAATGAAGTACTCACGTTAGACTTCGGCAAAAATGCATCTTGCGGATTCTTCACTTCAAAGACTTCTTTAGGATTGTAGTTAAGATTTCTGCCCGCCTTGTATCTCAGATTTGTATTTGTGTTTTTATCGCCCACCATTTTCACTGGATTATTCACTCGAATGGTTCCGTGATCCGTAGTAACGATCAACCTGCAGTTCTTTTCAGCAACTTGCTTAAGTATGTCGAGCAATGCCGAGTGCTCGAACCAACTTTGAGTAAGTGATAGATATGCCGGCTCATCATCTGCGAGCTCCTTAATCACTTCCATCTCCGTGCGGGCATGACTTAACATATCCACAAAATTGTAGACAATCACATTCAGGTCATTGTTGAGCAAATTCGTAAAAGACTCTGCCAATCTCTTGCCCGCGGCGATGTTGGTGATCTTGTTGTAACTCCATTTCAAATCGAGACCCATTCGTTTGAGGTTGGCAGCAAGAAACTCTTCTTCATGCATGTTTTTGCCTCCTTCTTCCTCTTCGCTTTTCCAAAGTTGTGGAAAAAGCCTTGCCATTTCGCTAGGCATCAATCCACTGAATAGGGCGTTTCGCGCATAATGAGTGGCTGTTGGTAAAATGCTATAAAACAGTTCTTCTGTTTCCAACCTGAAATATTCCTTTAATGGGCTTACAATGGTTTTCCATTGATCGAATCGCAAATTGTCGATTACCAGCAAAAACACGCTTTCCCCTTTTGATTCTTTTAATACTGGTAGCACTCTATTCTTTAAGAGAGTGTGCGACATGATCGGTCCAGATCCTGCGTTCTTGAGCCATCCCAGATAATTTTCCCGAATAAATCTCGAAAACTGTTGATTTGCTTCTACGCGTTGAGTTTGAAAAATCTCGGCCATACCTTCATCCTGACTATCTCTGAGTTCAAGTCCCCAATATGTGAGCTTTTTATAAAAATCAACCCATTCTTCATGATTCTTGCGGGCCGAAAGTTCCATGCTAATCTCGCGAAATTGCTGCTGATACCCGGAAGTAGTTTTTTCGCTTACCAGTCGCTTCTCATCTAAATTCTTCTTTACTGTGAGTAGAATCTGATTTGGATTTACGGGTTTAATTAGATAGTCTGAGATTTTAGACCCTATTGCCTCCTCCATTATATGTTCTTCCTCACTTTTGGTAATCATCACAACTGGAAGTGCTGGGTCTATTGACTTAATTTCAGTTAATGCCTGCAGACCGCTTACTCCGGGCATATTTTCATCTAAGAAAACGATGTCAAAATGGGTATTCCTCACCTGATCTATCGCGTCACGGCCATTGTTGACGGTCACCACTTTATATCCTTTCTGTTCTAGAAATATAATATGTGACTTCAACATATCTATTTCGTCATCGGCCCATAGGATCAGTCCTTGTATATCACTCATGTGTAGCTTTTATGTTTCGCAAAGGTGCGATAATGGAACGAAAGATAAGATAGATATTGTGCTAAATTGGTTAATCGAAGCCATGAGTATGAGGCAAGATCGCGATTGTCACTATTTCATTTCGAATAGACATTTAGCGCCTTCATTAAAGCTATCCTATTCCCCTGATCCGCTAGGATCGGCATCTTAACTACATTCTCTTCCCAGATCCGTTAGAATCGGCATCTTATTACCCCCAAAGATCCGTTAGGATCGGCATCCGACTACAAGAGATCCGCTAGGATCGGCATCCTACCACATTCTCCCCCCAGATCCGTTAGGATCGGCATCTTACTACAAAGAGATCCGTAGGATCGGCATCTTCCTACATTCTCCCCCCAGATCCGTTAGGATCGGCATCTTACTACAAGAAGATCCGTAGGATCGGCATCTTCCTACATTCTCCCCCCAGATCCGTTAGGATCGGCATCTTACTACAAAGAGATCCGTAGGATCGGCATCTTTACCCTCCTAAAAACCCATCAAAAAGATATTTTGCCTCAAATTCAATATTGTGCTCTTTCAACATTCGCTTGTATTCATCTTCAAGAATTTCCTTTTGATGATGCTCCCTTTGCCCTAGTATATAGCGGACATTCCGATCTACGTCTCGCGGGGAAACCGAGAATGCTCCATAACCCTCTTGCCACCTGAATAATTTCGAAGGCCTTAACTTTTCATTTATAAATTTCGAGGAATTGCATTTTATCAATTGCATCAATTTAGCATCTGATATATCCGGTTTCCGACTAATCAAGATATGTGTGTGTTCGGGCATGCAATACACTGCGAACACCTTTTGGTTATACTTTTTTGCAATACCACAGATATATTTTTCAATTTCATTTCGTATTTCTTCATCAATTGCTTTTCTCCTGAATTTTACAGTTAAAATGTAATGAGCAAAAAGTTGAGTGTAGGTATTTGCCATCAATTCATCGTTTTTAGTTTTCGTTCCAAATGTTAAAAGTTTTCTCCAATTTTGGAAATGAATTCCAAATTCTGGCAAAAAAATGGGGGGGG
>Ga0209591_10003883_pt1 | contig 17169 bp, 18 predicted proteins | sample MAT01_FD_187207 | JGI IMG/M metagenome (GOLD analysis project Ga0209591, IMG submission 187207) | Freshwater microbial communities from Lake Fryxell liftoff mats and glacier meltwater in Antarctica - MAT-01 (SPAdes) (version 2) | ecosystem: Environmental > Aquatic > Freshwater > Ice > Liftoff... | reverse complement strand
GCGCAGCGTGTGGACGGGCATGCCCAGGTCGGCCGCGGCCCGGGCCGCCGGAACCTTCTCGACCATCACCAGCCGCACCGCCGCCTCGCGAAACTCGCCCGTGTACTTCCGCTTTGTCGTACCCTTTGGCATCTGTTGAACCTCTCGTCGATGAGCCATAGCCTATCGATCGTTTGTGTCCACCGGAGATGAGTCGGTTCAGACCTCTCGTTGGTGGCAATGAAAGAGGCCGCAGCTTTGGAGCTGCGGCCTCGTAGTTGTCTGAAGTGGGATCGATCAGGCGCGACGGCGACGGCGACCAGCAGCGAGGACGGAGAGCCCGAGGATGGCAGTTGTGCCGGGGGTCGGGATCAGGCCATTGCTCACCACAGCGAGGTGCCAGCCGAAGTGGTCGCCCGACGAGGCGTTGATGGCGACGGTGTTGTTGCCGGCCTGAGCGTTGACGGCGATGTCAAAGAGGCTGGCGAATGACCCGAGGTTGGCGTCGATGGGGCCGCCCACCACGTTGCCGTTCCAGAGGATCTGCTCGCCGGACTGGCCAGAATCGTTGTCAGCCTGGGTCACGAGCTGCAGGCGTGACGCGCCAGCGTTGAGACCCGCGAACGTGGTGGAGTTGAACGGGGAGCCTGCGGGCCCGTTGAGGATGCCCACGCCGTCGTTGATGACGGTCGTGCCCGCAACCAGGCTGGCGTGCGAGAAGACGACGGCGATCGCGCCGAAGTAAATCTGGTTGGAAATGCCCAGGTCCAACGTGTAGCTGCCATTACCTGAGATCAGGGACGTCGCGTTCCACTTGTAGGCATAGACGTCACCTTGGACAGCGTAGGGGTTCTGATTGCCCAGACTGTTGCCATTAACGCTGGCCCCAGGGTTATTGGCCCCGAACCACCCGTTGGTGTAGACGAAGGCATCGACGATGGTCGCGCCAGCGGGAATATCGATCAGGGTCAGCGAGCCGCTGGCTGAACTGGCGCCGCCGCTGGCAAACGCTCGGACTTCGATGCCGTAGTTGCCCGAGTATGAGTGGGCAGTGCTGAGCTGAGCATTGGCTGCACATGCCAAGCTGCCTACAGCCATACCAAGAACAACGATGTGTTTGAACGCGATCTTCATAGTGCTCTTTCCTCCGTATTAACCACCGTGTGTGGTCTTGCTTTCACGCATTCTCAATTCCAACCTATTTGGAATCGAGCGACAGGTACCGTAGCTACCTCGAAACGCTGACGTTGTCAATCACCTGCAGGCATTTTAACTCAAGTGTCTCGCGGCCGCGAGGGCCACAATCAAGTACGACGAATAATTGTGACCAACACAACATTATAGGACTACAAAAACATCCCTCGATGTAACGACCGAGGATGCCCCCTTCGCACGTGCTCGTCAACGTGAGCGATCATGGGCGCTGGCCCTGCCTCGAACCACCCAGCGCCGGATGCCAACATTTGGCCCCGTTTGACAGCTGTTGACGGATGCTGCGAGCTACGTGTTCATCCAGCACGCACAGCCCAATCAGGAGTGAACCGACCCATCTCCGGTAGACGGGGTGAATCTAAGCGCGTCGGCTCGCCTCGAACTGTTCGGGGCTGACCTAGCCGAGGCTCCCGTGGATCTCTTTCGATTGTACCACACTTCGATGTATTCGAAGATCGCGGCTCGCGCCTCCTCGCGTGCCGCGAACACTCGGTCGCTCATCAACTCCTTCTTCAGGATCGCCCAGAAGCTCTCTTTCGGCGCGTTGTCGTAGCAGTCGCCCGTGCGGCTCATGCTCGCCACCATGCCTCACGACTCCAGCTCCGCCCGGTACGCGCCACAGCAATATTGCACGCCCCGGTCGGAGTGGTGGATCAAGCCGGGCGACGGTGTCCGCGCCGTCGTCGCCATCGACAGGGCGTCCGCCACCAGCTCTGCACGCAGGTGATCGGCCATGCTCCAGCCCACGATCCGGCGGCTGTACAGGTCCATCACCCTCGCGAGATACAAGAACTCGTCACCCGTTGAGATGTATGTGATATCGCACAGCCACTTCTGGTCCAGCGTATCGGCTGTGAACTCCCGGTTGAGCACGTTCTTTGCCGCCGGGTAGGCGTGACTGCTGTCGGTCGTGCGCACCTTGAACTTCTTTACGACCTTCGATCGGAGTGAGGATTCTCGCATGATTCTCGCCACGGTCTTGCGGTTCAGCGTCACGCCCTGCCTGGCGAGTTCGTGGCGGACCTTGGTTGCGCCATAGATCCGCCGCGACGACTCGTGCACGATGCGGATCTTCGTCGCCAGCTCTTCCCGCCGCGTCTGCCGCTTGCCGATCGGATGCCTGAGCCATCGGTAGTAGCCAGCCGTGCTCACCCGCAACACGCGGCAGCAATCCCGCACGGTGAACTCGGGCACCAAATGATCGCGGATACAGGCGAAGATCACGGCAGGTCCCCTTCCTTCGCGAAGAAAGCCGTCGCTTTTTTGAGAATGTCACGCTCGATGGTGAGGCGACCGCACTGCGCCTCGAGCTCCCGCACTCGGGCCGCCAAATCCTGCTAGACCGGCGGCGTGAAGACGCCCGCGCCTCGCCGCGCCTGGCTGACCTAGAGGCGCAGCGTGTGGACGGGCATGCCCAGGTCGGCCGCGGCCCGGGCCGCCGGAACCTTCTCGACCATCACCAGCCGCACCGCCGCCTCGCGAAACTCGCCCGTGTACTTCCGCTTTGTCGTACCCTTTAGCATCTGTTGAACCTCTCGTCGATGAGCCATAGCCTATCGATCGTTTGTGTCCACCGGAGATGAGTCGGTTCACTGGCGTGCTCGGGCGATTGAGGCGTCGGCACCAATTCGCCGATGTGTATTCTCCGTTCACTGGGCGATGCTAAACGACATGAGTAACCGCGTGTCCAGCTGGGCCAACCGCATCGTCTGCACAGTTGAAGTAGCTCCGAAGCACACCAAATCATCGCTGACTCTCACGCCGTATCGGGCTCGATATTCGCAATCAGCGACACTTGTTCTTCCTCTGGATCGGTCAGCCGAAGTCTGCGGTTGACCTTGAGCTGCTCCCTGTTCATTCGCTTGATCTCCTCGGGTGACCGTCGGTGAATGCCGCCCATCTTGATGAAAGCGTTCAGGTCAAAGGGCTCCTCGTCATCGTCGCGCCTGGGCGGCGGCACGTGGCTCACCCTGATGCGGCTGCGGCCCGAGGGAGTCATGCCGAACTCCTGCTCGAGCTGGCCCAGCAGGTGAGCTAATTTGCTGGCGATCGCCACCTGCGGGAAGGGCATGAAGCAACGCACCTTCTCGTCGTCTCCCTTTATCGGGTAGGTGTCGCCGTACTTCTGGAGAAACTCCTCGGCTCTCCGCCAGCGCGAGAGCAGCTGGCAGTAGCGGGCCAGCGCGTTACGGTCGACCTTGGAGAGGAACCGCATGGGCTCCAGATCGGGGAGGAGCTTGCGCCACTCGCGCTTGGCGTTGGCGTCGAGCCATTTGGGGCACGACGGCCGCTGTAGGTTCGGCCTGGGCTCGTCGCCGCGGTCCTTACCGCGGCGTGTGCCGCGTGCGCGCAGGAGCTCCTTTGGCATTGGCTTGGGCCCTCGGCGCCCCACGGTCACTTCCCTCCTTTGGGTTTTGCGCGGCTACGGCCGGGCCTCGTGCCACCGCCGCGCGGAGTAGCGCCCTTCTTGGTAATCACCGACGTGAGATCTCCACCTGATTGCGTGGCAACCCTCTCCACCGAGATCCTCGCCGTCGTCACCGCGCACGTGCCGACCGAATCGTCGAGCTTCACTCCCGCTTCCTGCGCCCGCTGGTCCCACGTCTTTGTCGTCCTCTCCAGCACCGCCTTCCGCCCTGTCTCGCGCTGCCAGCGCCGCACCGCCACGTCGACGAACCGAGGTTCTAGCTCGATCGCCGCGCAGCGCCGCTTCATTCGCTCGGCCGCGATCAGCTGGCTCCCGCTCCCGCTGAAGGGCTCAAAGCACAGGTCGCCGACCTTGGTGTGCTTGCGCATCGGGCGCACGAACAGCTCCAAGGGCTTCTGAGTCGGGTACTCGTTGCCTACCACTCTGGACTTGCCCTCCCAGTCCACCTCCCAGACGCTGTTGAACTCGTGCTGGCCGTCGTGAGGAGGTTTACTGCCGGCGATCCAGCCCATCATGCACGGCTCGTGCCGGAAGTGCCAGAAGACCGAGCCGAAGACCGCCGACGGCTTCACCCACACGATCTGCTGGTGGTCGAGGATGCCCAGCTCCTCCCACACCCGAGCCAGCTCGGCCTGGCGCTTGTGCGCGTGCCAGCAGTAGACCGCCGCGTGCGGAGCCAGCGCCGCCACCACGTTCGTGAACACCGCGCGGAAGAACACGCCAGCGTCGGCGATGTCGACCTCGCGGTACGAGCTCGACCAATCCTTGCCGCTGCCGTTGACACGCTTGCCGGTGTACTCGACGAGGTACGGCGGATCAGTGGCAACGAGCGCGGCCAGCTCGCCCGCGAGGACTCGTTGGACATCCTCGGCCTTGGTCGAATCTCCGCACAGCAGCCGGTGCCCGCGACGAGACAACCCAGCGAGCGCGAGCGCGTTCTCTCCCTCGCCTTCGTGCTCCCCCGGCAGCAGCCACAGGTCTCCGAGCTTCGAGACCGGCGTGGCGAGCGGTTCGGGAACCTCATCTTCGAGTTCCGACCCGCCAAGCCCCAGCCTCGCGTCGGCCGTCAGGCTCTCGAACATCGCCGCCAGCGCCCCGGCGCTGATCCGCCAGCGCGAGATACCCCCGCACCGCTCGGCGTGGTTCACGGCGCAGAGCTCCCCAGAGTGGATCCACGCCAGCACCTTGCCGACGCGGATCGACCGCTCGCGGGCCACCTGCGGCGGTGAGTACCACTCACGCACGGGCGGCCTCCGATCGATCCGATGGAGTCACGTCTCGCAGCCATGTCGCCACCGCCTCAAGCGAGTACAGGCGAGATTGTCCGGGAAGCAATCCCGGGACTCGACCTTCGCGCGCCCGCCGGCGCAGCCAGGCGTAAGGCACGCCGGTCAACCGGCTCAACTGCCGTAGCGATGCGAACCGCGGTACTTGGGCGGGATCACTTCTCACGCCCAGAGTCTGTCACGCCGCTGGCTCTCGGCAAGGACCTCGCTATCAGAGTTCCGATTGCACCGATTTATTCTGATTTAATTCCGATTTAATTCCGATTCGCAGGCGTTCAAAAGTCGGTCGCGGAGGGCGGACCACTTCGGAAAGTTGGTAACCGACTGCACGCTGTACAGCCACCGCTTCCCGACTTTCTTGCCGTCTATGCCCCTGTCGCGACAGGGCTTAAGCCTGTCAGAGGAGATTTCGCCATCGGACCGGTCGGCGAACCACCGGGGCTCCCTCCAAATGTCTGTGCTCCGCGCCGTAAGCTGGTCGTTCATAAAGCTCGCCAACTGTTCCACCACGATCGCCGACGCCGCAAAGAGCCCCGCCGAGAGGCACGCGTACCAGGTCTTGGGGTACTCCGAGACGATCTCGCTCAAGCACGACATCTGGTGAACCCCCTTGCGCATGTAGTGCCAATCCGAAACTCTGAAGTCACTGATGCCGATGCGTTGTCTCCGGTCGGTTCTGAGGACTGACGGCCGCGTCCAAGCGGATCGGTACAACTGGAGGATCCAATAATTGCGTATATCGCCCTGAGGCCCGGCGAAGCCTTGTAGCCCGAACGCCCACTGAGCGGCCTGCATCGCGAGCTCGTCGAAGCGAAGTTTCGCGTAGCGCCACGGGTCTTCACCGAATCGATACAGGTATACCTCTCGCTCGCATAAAGCCGTACAGCACAACACCGGCCAGAACCCGTTGACCTTGACGAGACCGTCCTCCCCGATCGGAATCGCGTTCGTCCAGTCTGAATCGCTACGGTCGACCTCGACAAGCATGGACCAGAAGTGTGGCGATGCTCGTCCCGCAAAGCGAAAATCCTCGGCGAGCCCGGCCAAGTTGCTGTTTGCCGCTTGCACCGAAAGGCCTGTCCGTTGCAGGTAGCTCTGCACGCGTTGCCGTCGCGCACCCGGTTCAACGGCCGGTGCCTGAATCCAATCTCCTTCCACGAGCGCCGATACCGGGTATCCCGCAAGCATGTCTTCGCTGTTGGTCTGAACCTCACTCATGGCGTTCTCCTCGAAGAATCGGCCGAGCAGAAACTTTCGTTCGCGCGGCCGGTTCAAGTAATTTTAGTGAATTGCGTTAGCTCGCCGCGGTCGGCGTTTGAGAGATCCTGGCCCACGCCCGCACATGCTCGGCGACCTTGGCGAGCCGCTCCTGGCTGACTCTTTCAACGTAGTAGTTCGACATGTCGTTGCCGTTCTCGTGGCCCATGATCAGGTCGATCGCGCGGCGGTCGCCCAGCTCGTCGGCGATCGTGCGGAAGGTGTGCCGCAGAGCGTAGAACGAGCGGCCGGGGCGATGCACACCGACGTCCCTCACAAGCTTGCTGAACTCGCTGGAGACCGAATCGAGCGCTATGGCACCGCGACCCAACCCACTCCCGCCTTTGGGTTGATGGATCCGCGTCCACGGCTTTCCGTACCTGGTCAGGAAGACCAGGCTCTTGTCCTTTGGGTCGACCGCCTTTGGGCGGGCCTTCGCGACAGTCTTCAGCACCTCGACGGTCTCGGGCCAGAGCACGGCCCGGCGCGCGATCCCCGTCTTGGGCCGCGGGAACTCCAGCGTGGCTTTGGTCAGGTTGACGGCGCTCCGAGGAAGCGAGGCCACGTCGGTGTTCCCCAGACCGCAGTTGAGACCCAGCAGGATCATCGCCTTCACTTGCAGGCTTGCAGCGGCCAGCAGTGTGGCGATCTCGTCACGCTCAAACATCATCACGCCACGAGCCGAGCGTGCCTTACGGATCGACGTACGCGAGGGCTTGTCAAATCCTGGGCCGTAGCGCGGCAGGCGGTCGATCAGCCCCTCGGCCTCAGCGAACCGAAAGATCGTGCGAACCTTGGTGATGTCGCCGCTCAGGGAGACCGGCCCTCGAGTTTTCGCCAAATGATCACGAAAGCGCGCAAAGTCGACGGGCTTGAGATCGGTGGCGAGGCGGTAAGGGCCGAAGGACTTGACCAGCCGACCGCTGATCCGAAGATACTCGCCAAACGAGGTCGCCTTCAGTTCCTCGCTGTCCACCCGCTTCTTCTTGGCGGTCAGGAACCGATTCACAAGGTCACGCAAGGTGAGCCCGTCAGGGTCCGAAGTCGAGGCCGTGTTGGCGACGTGCCCCGGTGTGGCGTTCTCGCCATCGTCCGCGGTCACGCCCGCCAAGCTCCTCGGTGCCGCCCGTCTCCCTGACACCGCCGACGTGAGGCCATTGGGAACGCGCCAGCCAACCGTGGTGACCAAGTTCAAAGTACGCTCCAGCGGCCTCGGAACCAACCCCGCCATGAGCGCATCGCGCTGCATCACGTACCGCTCGATCGCCCCCTGCGCGTCGTTCCACGGCCCGAAGAAGACGAACCGGCCCCGGATCTTCTTGGCCCAGCGCCTCGTCGCGTGCGGGAAGAGCGGGAAGTCGGGGTAGGGTTTGGCGGGCTTGACCGGCTTGGCGGGCGCTGCGACACGCCACCGCGCCACCGTTCTTGGCCTCGCGAGCACTACGTTCTTGGTCATGGTTCGTACCTCAACGACTCGCCGTTCCGTGGCAAGACACGTTGATCCGATCGGAGGCCGCTTGGTGCCTCGAGTCAAGGCGTGAACGCGCCTTTTAGCACGATGTTTTTTTGGCCGAAATACATCGTCCTACTGGGGAGCATGGACGAGAGGCACCCCCTCGCCATACCCTTCCAGCCCTGTTGAGCCTCTTCGGCGTGACACCCGGCGGGTGTCACAACAGGTGTCAGATCAGGCTTTGGGCTCATCGCCGAAACGCGGCCTTTGCCTATAAAAACAGGGCTTTTCGCCACCTTAGCTCAGTGGTAGAGCGATGCTTTCGTAAAGCATAGGTCCAGGGTTCAAATCCCTGAGGTGGCTTTGAGTGGTCGAACGATCGAAAAGCCCTGCAAATGCAGGGCTTTTTTCATGGTGTCGCCAGCCGTCGATGCCCCGAAACGCCCTCGTGAGTACAGACGTCTGACACCAGTTGTGAAGCCCGCCGGGTGTCACGACAACGCCCTTGAGAACGAACGGCGGGGGTTGTGTGCGGTTCCGGGCCGATCGTGGAACTCTCTTTTTTTTGTCAAATAAAGATAGGTCCAATCCGTCGCTTCGTGCCTTGACTTGGACTCGCGTGAGGCCGCTGATCGAGCCAACGTGTCTCGCCACGGAACGGCAGCTCGTTGAGGTACGAACCATGACCAAGAACGCAGCGCTCGCGAGGCCATCGTCGCCAAGGGCACTCTCGGGTTCTCACGCCCTAGGACATTGATCGCACGCCGCGCCGTGCTCTGGCCCGAGACTGTCGAGGCTCTCCGAGCGGTCGCGAGGGTGCGCTTGGCGGCGGCCGACCCGAAAGACAAGGGACTGGTCTTCCTCACCAAGTACGGCTGGCCGTGAGTGCGCGTTCACAAGTCCACCGGCAAGGGCGGCTCGAACCGCGTGGCGGTGTCGGCCGACGCGGTCTCTCGAGAGTTCAGCAAACTCGTGCGCGACGTTGGCGTCCAACTCCTCGGCCGACTGTTCTACGGGCTGCGGCACACCTTCCGCACCGTCGCCGACGAGCTGAGCGACCGCCGCGCCATTGACCTGATCGTTGAGCACCGAGAGCGATGCTCACGCGGCCGACAGATCGCAAGCGACGGCTTTTACCCGCGGCCAACCTTCTTCGCTGCCGCCGCGCACTTCTTTGAACAGTATTTCACGCGCTCCCAGTCTCGCTCCCATTTCTTCCGCCACGCGAACTCTCGCTTGCACTGATCGCAAGGCTTGGTGGGCAGGTGATGGTTGGGCACGAAACTACCTTCCAGCGGCGATGACGAACTCCGCTTTGCACCGTACGATGCACTTCAATGCCGCGTAAATCTGCTGTCTCGTCCAAGGCTGTTCAGAGCGTGTCCACAAGGACAAGACTTGTGGTCGTGTTCGGCGATCAGCTCGATCTGGATGCTGCGATCATCCGCTCGCTGAGATCGGACGACACGGTCCTCATGATGGAAGTGGCGACCGAATCGCGCCATGTCCCCAGCCACGTGCAGCGGACTACCCTGTTTCTCTCGGCGATGCGTCACTTTGCGGCCGATCTGACCCGGCGAAAGATCCGTGTTCGTTACGTCGACCTCGACGACTCTGAGAACACCGGCGCGTTCGAAACAGAGATCGCCCGTGCGGTCGCCGACGTCAAGCCGTCCGAGATCGCCTGCACCCACCCGGGCGAGTGGCGTGTGCTGGCGATGCTCGAACGCATCCGCGACTCGACCGGAATCTCGCTCAGCATTCTCCCTGACGAGCACTTCCTCACAACTGCCGAGGACTTCGCCGCCTGGGCTAAGGATCGCACCGCGCTCACGATGGAGTTCTTCTACCGCGAGCAACGTCGCAAGACTGGTTACCTCATGGAGGGCTCGGTTAGGAACGCCAAGCCCATCGGCGACGAGTGGAACTTCGACAAAGAGAATCGGCTGCCCTTTGGCAAGCAAGGCCCAATTCCGCGGCCGCGCCCGCCGCTGAGTTTCAAGCCCGATCAGACCACTCGCGCCGTCCTCGCGGCAATTAAACGCGTGCTCCCCGGCCTGCCCGGCCACGCCGATTCCTTCGCCTGGCCCGTCACGCGTGAACAGGCTCTTGCCGCGCTCGACGACTTCATCACGCACCGTCTCGCCCAGTTCGGCCCCTTCGAGGATGCGATGTGGTCCAGCGAGCCCACGTTGTACCACTCCACGCTCTCCAGTTCCCTCAACCTCAAGATGCTCAATCCGCGCGAATGCTGCGAGCGGGCCGTCGAGGCGTATCGCACGGGCAAGGCTCCGCTGCAATCTGTCGAGGCGTTCGTGCGGCAGATCATCGGCTGGCGCGAGTTCATCCGCGGCGTCTACTGGCATGAAGGCCCCGCGTACGCCGATCGCAACAGCCTTGACCAGCACGGCGAGCTGCCGTCCTTCTACTGGACCGCGGACACCGACATGGCGTGCATGAAAGCCTGCGTTGGCCAGGTGCTCGACACCGGCTTTGGCCACCACATCCAGCGTCTGATGGTCACCGGGAACTTCGCCCTCATCAGCGGTGTGCACCCACGAGCCGTGAGCGACTGGTACCTAGGCATGTTCGTTGACGGAGTAGACTGGGTCACCTTGCCCAACGCGCTAGGCATGGTCATGCACGCCGATCGCCGATCTGGTGCGGCCAAGGGCGTCACCGGCCTCGTCGGCACCAAGCCCTACGCGGCCAGCGGCAAATACATCGAGCGCATGAGCAACTACTGCACCACCTGTCGCTACGACCCCGCCGAGCGCACCGGCTCGTCGGCCTGCCCCGTCACGGTCTTCTACTGGGACTTCCTGATCCGCACACGCGCGCAACTCGCCCAAAGCCACCGAATGGCGATGATGCTGAAAAACGTAGACCGCATGACGCCCGAAGCACGCACCCAAATCACGGTCGACGCGAACCTGCTCCGTAAGAAGCTCGGGATCACACCCAAGGCCCCCGCCTAGCCCCAACCGACGCCCCAACCGACGCTCAAGCCGACGCCACGGCCCGGTCCTCAAACCGCGAGCGTGCATTCACAACCTCACCCGCTCGTCCGGCGCGATGCCGTGGATCACGCGGGCACACGCCCTTCGCGGCATACTCGCGTAGAATGCTCGCGGCGGATCGGCAGCTCGTGGAGAGTCGCGGAGTGGCGTGGCCTACCGATACACCGCCCGACTTGGAGCCAGACGTGCCCGAAGCGGCCGACAATCAGGTTGACGAACTCGTCTCGGCCCGCATCCGCAAGCGGCTGCTCGATGCCGGTCAGCGGTTCAACGCCAACGACAATATCGCGGACTTCATTCAGCCGGGTGAACTCGAGCAGCTCCAGACTGAAGTTCAGTCCAAGCTCCAGCAGGTCCTGAATGCCTTGGTGATCGACACCGCCAGCGATCACAACACGCGAGACACTGCGAAGCGTGTCGCCAAGATGTTCTTGACCGAGGTGTTCCGCGGCCGCTACACGCCGATCCCCCCGGTCACCGAGTTCCCAAATATCGAGCGACTCAACGAGCTGATGATCGTCGGCCCCCTGACCGTGCGAAGCGCCTGCTCGCACCATCTGTGCCCGATCATCGGCAAGGTCTGGGTCGGGGTGATGCCAAACGAGCATTCCGCTCTGATCGGGCTGTCAAAGTACGCCCGGCTCGTCGAGTGGGTTATGGCCCGCCCGCAGATCCAGGAAGAGGCCGTGATCCAGCTCGCCGATCTGCTGCAAGAGAAAATGCGGCCCGACGGGCTCGCGATCGTTCTCAAGGCCGACCACTACTGCATGCAGTGGCGCGGCGTGAAGGACATGGACTCAAAGATGGTCAACAGCGTCATGCGCGGCAGCTTCCTGAAGAACCCTGATCTTCGTCGCGAGTTCCTTTCGCTTCTGCACCACGGCGGCAACACCTGAGGAGATGATGATGTTGGTACGACTCCTCTACGCCAGCCGAGCCAAGGCACCGATCAGCGACGATCTGATCGCGAGTATTCTCACGCAGTCTCGGAAGAACAACCCGGAGAGCGGGATCACGGGCGCTCTGTGCGTGTGCCACGGCGGGGTGTTCATGCAGGTTCTGGAAGGTGGGCGCGAGGAAGTCAATCAGTTGTACGGCAAAGTGCTGCGGGACGATCGGCACACGGACGTGACGCTGCTCGACTACTCCGAGATCGCCGAGCGACGATTCTCAGGTTGGCGGATGGGCCGCGTCGATTTGGACCGTGTGAACACCGCGGTCGTGCTCAAGTACTCGGAGCGGCCTCGGCTTGATCCGTTTGGAGTCTCGGGTCGTGTTGCGCTCAGGCTGCTAGAAGAACTCGCAAGCACGGCTTCGATCGTGGGCTAAGGTGCGGTCTCACGCTCACACGGGTCACGAAGCACGCCAAAGTGCTTCTGGAGGTCGTCGCGGTCAGAGCTCGCGCTCAAACGAGAACACGGCGGCTGCGGCCGCCAGACCGCTTAGAAAGGCCGCCTCGAGCCCGGACCCGCCGAAACCATCGCCGCAGGCAACCAGTCCCAGCGCCTCATCCACCGCACACTCGCACGAAGTGAACGATGAAGAGCGTGCGAGTCCCCACCGGTGTGCGGCCGCTGGAGAAAACTTCGAGACCTCAAGATCCCGGCTCGTGAGCGATCGCAAGAGCCCGAGAAGCCGATCGGCCATCGCCCGACCTACCGCCGCAGGCGGTGCGTCATACTCAGAGGCGGACCAGTCGGCACGTGCATATGCCACGAGTATCGACACATCGTTATGGAGGTGACGACCCGGCTTTGCGTCATCACGCACGATGAGTTCGATCACGTTGTCACCTAACACGCGAAGCACGCTGGGAAGCTCAGGTATCCTTCCCATGAGCAGCACGGTGTGCGCCCAGCAGGGTTGGGCTGTCGAGTTGCCAATTTCTTGCAGAATCTTCGCGGAATGCTCACCGAACACACGAGCCGTTTGCTGAGGCATAGCGGCCATCACCACCAATTCGAACAGCCCGCTCGCAACCGCTGCCCCATCTCTGGCCTCAATGCACAGCGACCATCCATCCGGTGTGCGGTCGATGGAAGTGACGGTCGTCCCTGCGCGCACATCGACTCTCGTTGCGAGGTGATTCGTGATCGACCGCATGTCGGGCACACCCACCAGAAGCGGTTCCGGCGCGAGTTCACGATTCAGTTGTCCATTGCTCAGAACCTGCCGGTCAGGGTTCCAGACAGCACAGATGCCGTCCTCGATCCAGCGCTGTACATGCCGCCGAAAGAGGGCTTGAGTGCACGTGAAGAACGGAGCACCATGGTCGGCACACGCGATTGTCTCGTCGCCAAGCGAGACGCGTCGGGCGCTGAGACGACCACCCAGGCGCAGCCCTCGATCAAACACCGTGACGGCCCGACCCTGGGCCGCAAGCGTGCTGGCACAGGCAAGCCCAGCGACCCCCGCGCCGATCACAGCAACGCGGTGCCCGTGCGTGCGAGTCGAAGTCGGAGCATTCACCGGCACGAGAGTACTGCCTCCGCCGCGCGGCGTCCGGACTTCAGAGCGCCGTCGATCGAAGCGTTGTCAATATGGTCCCCCGCGACAAAGACACCGGTGGCATCCGTGACAACCGGGCGCTGCGGGCTCGCCAGAGCCGGAGCATCCTCGTTAGGCAGTGCGTGCTCGATGTAGTCTGTTCGGATGTGGCTCCAGCCGTCCACTTGCGAGCCAAACCACTCACGAAGCTGTGCGCGCACTCGTTGTTCGAGTAAGGAACCTCTCGGCGAACGATCATGCGGTGCGACCACCGAAGCGGATATCAGCGACCGCCCCGCGGGCGCGTAGCCGGGCTGAACATTTGAGATCACCGCCACGTGGTTCGCCGGACCGGTCCCATCGCCATCCAGGTACAAGATCGGCTCGCGCGATGGAGGTATTTCGGCAGCGTAGCTGATCGATGCGGTGGACTTCCAGCCGGGCGCGGACATCCCGTGTACAAGCCTTGCGGCGGTGCCGCCGTCTGTCGCAACGACCACCGCCGATGCGTCGATGATCGCGCCCGAGTCGAGCGTGACCTCGCCCAGACCGATGCGCGACACGATCTGCCCGGTTCGTACGGTAGAGAGAGCCAGGCCGGTGGCAAGCTGGTCGGCGATCGCTTGCATGCCGCTGGCTGGCAGGGCCGCGTGACCTCGAGAGAACATGCGATACGTCGCGCGAAACTTGCGCGCCGATGTCTTCAACGACCGATCGAGGAAGACCCCGCCAAAGAACGGTCGGAAGAAGCGGTCGATCGCACGAGCGCTGATGCCAGCGTCGCGCAGGAGCTCCTCTGTGGTCTGTTCCGTGGCGCCCCAGCAGCGCTCTTCGCTTGAAAGTCGCAGCCTCGTGTCGAGCAGAGCGAGTGCGGGAATGTCTAGAGCGGTCAAGAGAGGAGATCGGAGCATGCCGGGCAGCCTCCACGGTGCCCGAAGCGGATCCGCCATCCGCCAGAAGCGCCCCTCGAATCGAACCATGGCTCCGGGCACGAAGCCGCGAAGCCCAAGCTCGAATGTACGAAGCACACGGCGTCCTTCGGGGTAGGCGGTGAGATACACCTGGAACCCGCGGTCAATCAGGTACACACCGGCGTCAGACTCGACCCGATCAGTGCGAACGCGACCGCCTACGCCATCGGATGCTTCCAGCACGATGACCGACACGTCCGCGCGGTGCAGCGCTCGGGCGCACGCCAGACCGGCGAGACCCGCTCCCACAACGACAACCGGGTTCTTAAAGTCTCGGGTCACAAGAGAAGATCGTACCTGCACGAATCACGCGCTGTGGCCGCTCGGATCCGGGCGGTGCGCGTCTTGGCTATTCAAGAAGTCGCCCGACAAGCTGCAGATCCTCGGCCGATTCCCAATCCGGGAGCTCCGCGCTTCCCACGGGCACTGGCACGGACCGAATCTCCATTCCGCCGTCGTCAGTGGGGATGACCCGAGTGTTGAGCCGGGCGCTGAGAGAGTCAGGGTGGTCGGTCCGCTGGTGGGCACCGCGGCTCTCGCGCCGTTCAAGGGCGGATCGGAGAGACGCCTCGGCGGCGATGATTGATCCGCGCAGGTCGAGCGCGACGGCCAGATCCTGATAGCCCTCGGATGACGGCTGAACACCGACTCGATCAACCACACTCGCAACGGAAGCGAGCTTGGTCAACCCCGCCTCGATAGATGCCTGCGAGCGAACAACGCCGCAGTGCTCCCACATCAAGTCCCGGATCGCTCTCTGCAAAGGTCGGGCCATTTCGGATCCACGCTTGACGACGCCGGAAAGACGGTCAAGCGCATCTTGGATCGCGGCACGGTCACGGAGCTGAGCGTCGGTCTGCGTGCTCAGAAGCGCAGCGGCCTCGCCAGCGCGCCGACCAAAGACCAACGTTTCGGCCAAGGAGTTACCACCAAGCCTGTTGGCGCCGTGGACACCGCAGGTGGCTTCGCCTGCGGCAAAAAGTCCCGTCAATTCCGTCGCGTGCGTCTCCGCGGTGACCACGACGCCTCCCATCGAATAGTGCGCCGTGGGCGCGACCTCCATGGGGGAGCGAGAGATATCCAGCATCTGCGCTTCGAGAAACTGCCGGTACATCCGTGGGAGCTTCTCGATAATGACGTCCTTTGGGAGCCGCGAGATATCGAGGAACACGCCCCCGTTCGGACCGCCGCGGCCCGCGAGAATCTCGGAGTAATTGGCCAGCGCCACCCGGTCTCGCGTCGAGAGCTCCATGCGCCGCGGGTCGTACCGCTCCATGAAGCGTTCGCCTAGCGCGTTGGTGAGATGTCCACCCTCTCCACGCACCGCCTCCGTCACCAGTGTCCCCGCCCATTCCTCAGGAGCGACCATGCCCGTCGGGTGAAACTGGACCAGCTCCATGTCCCCCAGCGAGCAGCCCGCGCGAAACGCCAGCGCCATCGCATCGCCCGTGTTCTCGTCTCGCCGCGAAGAACTTCGACGCCAGATCCGCGTGTGCCCTCCCCCCGCGAGCACGACGGCGTCGGCGCAGAAGACCGTTTTCTCGCCCGTGGAGAGGTCAAATCCCACCGCCCCGAAGCACCTCCCACGCTGCACCAAGAGCTCCGCGATGTACATCTGCTCCACCACGGTCACGTGAGTCCGTTGGAGCCGAGCAACAAGGGTGCGCACGATCGCACGCCCGGTATAGTCGCCCGCATAGCACGTGCGACGATATCGGTGCGCGCCGAAATAACGCTGGTCGAGCTTTCCATCAAAGGTACGAGCAAAGGGGCATCCCCACGCTTCCAGCTCACGCACAGCGGCTGGGGACTCTTTGGCGAGGAGCATAACGGCACTCGGGTCTCCCAGCCCATAGCCCTCATGCATCGTATCAATATAATGCTGCTCCCACGAATCCTCAGGATCGACGGTCCCGAGCGCCGCGTTGATCCCGCCAGCCGCCAGCACCGTGTGCGGGTCCGACCGCGCGCGTTTACCCACGAGCACCACATCGCATCCGGCCTGATCGGCCGCGAGGGCTGCCCGGATCCCCGCGGCTCCGGTACCAATCACCAGAACGTTACACACAAGGCGATGCTGGGCCAAGGTATCCATGCTCATGCATTCGTCGCGGCACGACATCAGATTCGATCGCAGCGTCCCAAAGACCGACGCAGCTGCGAGGCAAGGGCGTGTCTCATCTGCAACGAGGTTTCGCACCGCGAATCTCATCGAAGCGTGATCTGCGGTCGGTCCGCTCGACCCGCGATCAAGAGAATCCGAGAAAGCACAGAGTTCTCACACGCCCCGATGGACCTGAAACAGATCCGAATCTGAATGCTCGCCGCATCGAATTGAAGTTCATGAGCAGGTTGGTCAGTAAGTTTGAGCGAACCGATCAGGCTATCGCTTCTTGGATGCGTGCGTACGGCGTGACCTCGCTGCGGATATCGCTCGCCATCGTGTTCATCTGGTTCGGCCTGCTAAAGCCGCTTGGCGCGAGCCCAGCCAACGAACTTGTCGAACGAACAGTTTATTGGGTAGACCCTCGCTGGTTCATCTCTTTTCTCGGATGGTGGGAAGTAGCCATTGGCGTGTGCATGCTCTGGCGCCCGCTCATCCGTGTCTCGATCGCTCTCTTAGCCGTGCAAATGCCGGGTACGTTTCTGCCGCTGGTGCTCCTTCCTCAGGTGTGCTTCATGCATGTGCCCTGGGCGCCGACACTTGAAGGGCAATACATCATCAAGAACTTGGTCCTCATCAGCGCGGCGTTAGTGATCGGCGGCACGGTGAGCGTCCGAAGGCCGCAGACTGAACGTCGCCAAGACCCCCCTCAAACGAGGGGATGACCACAGCCTGCGATTGCGCTGGACCCCCGGATCGCTGTTATAGAGTGTTCCGTGCTTGCCGTCTTCAACGACAGTGAATCCAACCCGGTGTAAAGATCGAACTCTAAGTCATGCAGGACAATGTAATCATCCCGCCAGATCGTCTCGCTGATGCGGCCGACGCCGTACTTCTTGGGCTCTCCGAAATGGGGCCCGCTCATGCTGGTCGGCTGCCCTCGTCCATCCTTGGCACGCCTGAACAGCCCTT
>Ga0209591_10003880_pt1 | contig 17178 bp, 14 predicted proteins | sample MAT01_FD_187207 | JGI IMG/M metagenome (GOLD analysis project Ga0209591, IMG submission 187207) | Freshwater microbial communities from Lake Fryxell liftoff mats and glacier meltwater in Antarctica - MAT-01 (SPAdes) (version 2) | ecosystem: Environmental > Aquatic > Freshwater > Ice > Liftoff... | reverse complement strand
TTTGCGATAGATGTCAGCAATGGTCCTATCTTTTTTGATAAGGGTTTTGATGTCTGTATCGTTGACGATGCTTTCCATGATGCTACAAGTTGGTAAAGGTAATTTATTAAATAGAAAAATGGCAGATCACAAGAACCAGTCATTTTGAAATAGCTGAGTGGATTTTTAAGCCGTCAGATTTACTTCCGCCTTAGAAGCTTGGTTAATATAAAGATTCTGCGGTGGTTGACCACTTGCATTATGCCCAGCGAACTGCGTGATACCTGCCTCTGCCGGCAGGCAGGCGAGACCCGCTTGGCCTGCCCTGGGGAATCGAAGGGCTACGTGGTCATGCCTTCATTACATTTCAGCAGATAAATGTGAGAGGCGTACATCAACGGTGAAAGATCCGGTGAGGCCGTTTACTCGATTGGTAGTAGTATTTTTTATCGCTGCAATAATTTATGCAGAAACATTTTGTTAGCGCCATGTGCCCTTTTTTTCTCCTGTCCCACGTTAATTTTTCAGTCGTTGTCAACCTGTCACCGGAAAAGGAGGCTTGTCCACCGGGCACTCTTTATATCGTGTACTCGCGGGCGGGGCAACCTTGGAGAATCTTTCGTTTACTCTTACTACTCTGTCCAGTATCGGTGCGTAGGGGAGGCACTCTTGGCAAAACCTTGGCTTTGAGGGTGGATATGCAGGGGTTTTGGCAAGTGTGCTGCCTGGGGCTGCCTCACTTTCGGGTTTGGGTTGCTATAATTAGTCCTCTTTTACATTGTTTTATTACTAATTGAAGTCTTCAAATCCTTAAATTTGTTCGTTGAATATGGAAAATAGTAAGCAAGTCATTTACTTAGATAACAATGCAACAACACCGATTGACAAAAGGGTTTTGGATGCAATGATGCCGTTTCTTACAAATGAGTTTGCAAATGCGAATAGCACTCATCAGTTCGGTGTCCATGCCTATGAAGCTGTCAAGGCTGCAAGGGTGCAGGTGGCAGAGTTAATTGGTGCAGAAGCACATGAAATTGTCTTCACAAGCGGATCAACGGAAGCGATAAATATAGCCATTAAAGGTGTCGCTGAAAACTATCAGCCTAAAGGCAAACATATTGTAACATTGAAAACAGAACATAGTGCTGTTTTGGATACCTGTCAATACTTGGAAAGCAAAGGTTATGAAGTAACCTACTTGCCTGTCAAACCGGATGGTTTGATTGATTTAAGCGAACTTAAAATTGTCCTTCGCGATGATACTATTTTAGTCGTCATCATGTTTGCAAATAATGAAACTGGTGTTTTACAACCGGTAAAAGAAATTGCAGAGTTAGTACATAGTGTTGGTGCGTTGTTTATGTCAGACTCAACCCAAATTGTGGGTAAAGCCCCTGTTAATGTAGATAACTTAGGAATTGACTTATTGTGCATGAGTGGGCATAAGTTATACGCCCCTAAAGGTGTAGGTGCTTTATATGTAAGACAAAGAATGAACCGTGTAAAACTGTCTGCCTTTGTACATGGAGGTGGACATGAAAAGGGTTTACGAAGTGGAACATTGAATGTGCCTGGAATTGTTGCGCTTGGTGCTGCCTGTGCTTTAGCGGAAAGGGAAATGACAAAGAATGCTGAAAGCATTTTGGCTTTGAGAAACTATCTGGAAACAGAACTTTTGAAAATTGAAGGCACAAGTGTAAACGGAAATACATCAGCTCGTTTGGCCAATACAACAAATATTCTGTTTCGGGGTGCTGACAGTGATGCCGTGATTATGGGGTTAAGCAATCCAGAAAATGATTTGCCTTTGATTGCTGTTAGCAATGGAAGTGCTTGCACTTCTGCAAGTATTGAACCTTCCCATGTTTTAACGGCCATGGGGTTGGATGATACTGCCGCTTTCAGCAGTATTCGTTTTTCTTTCGGAAAATTCAACACAAAAAAAGAAATTGATCTTGTGATTGATGCTGTAAAGCATGTTGTGAGCAGCTTGAGAGCAATGGTTACTTGATTACTGCAACATTTCCAAATGCAATAATAATCCTCTTGCAGGCGAATGTGTAATTGGAACAAATGGTTTGAAATTTATTGTTGCAAAATCTTCTAACTCCTGATAAGCCTTGAAAACGTTTTTCAAATTCATGCTCCATCCCTTACGTTCTTTTGCATCTAATCTTCTGAAAAGAATTTTATCATCTTCAATTCCGGTAACCAAATATCGCCTGCAGTGTGAACTTGTGAATCTTTCAACTGCACTGGCTTTTGATAAAAAATCATTTAGGGTAATAAAAGGTACTACTTTACGAAATGTCTTTAGCATTATTTTTCTCTAATTTGCTAGTGGGCTGTATTAATCGCGTAATACCCATCTTTTTGAAGTTGAAAATGTTTAGTTCCAGACTTTCCTGCAAGTGTTATACCCGCAGAATGCTTTCGTAACTCTGATTTGAGAATACTCAATGGATCTTTCGCTTTAAATTGGTATAGATTATTCTTAATTATAAAATCATAAATTTCGTTTGCACGCATTACTTTTCCATTTGTTTTTAACGTTTCAATTGCTGCGGTACAGATTGTTTGCTTTTTCATATGTATAATTAATAGTGTTAAAAATTCCTTTATAAATTCTCATCTATTTTAGTTCTGTTTGAAAGGACATACTCTACATGCATTTTTGGATAACCATATCTTGAATGCATGCGTTCAGCTAAATCGATGTCATTTGCTTTTGAACCAAGAAGTATCTGCTCTTTCCGAAGATAAGCGGGAGTAAAACGAGGAATATCATACCAATACTGTTCATATTTTTTAAGTGATAGACCTATAAATGAACAATTAAAAAATTTGAACATTTTACTCTCAGATGCGCGCAAATTAGAATTAAGTGACAATAAAGAAATAGGCCTCATCTTTTCAATTATTGCAATTAACTCAGAAATATGGATAGGCATATCTTTTTTTTGCAGGATGTCTTCAGCAATTTCCCTCAAACTTCCTCGAAGTTCATCTATTTGATCTCGTTCCTTCAAACCCCACAAACTGTTACCAAGCCTTATAAAAGTATTTTTATGCTTACCCAATTTGTGTAATAATTGATGTACATCGATCTCTATACCATTGTCATTAATGGCGTTTAAAAGAATTTGTGTTTTTACTGGAGTGCTCGCTTCTTTTAACAATTCCTCTGCGATTTTTAAAATATGATTAGTCCGTTCCTTCTTTGCAGTTCTCTTCAAATCCATCCTTTGAATGAGAAATTCACTATTTCTAATCCTTAAAATAATTCTATACAATGTTTCAATTTCATCTCTGCTTAAAACGGCCAAGTCGTTTTCTCTATAGAACCTCGTGATGAGTATTTTAAGGTCGTATTCAAAGCTAACAATCTCAAAATTATATATTTCAGTATTCAAGAATTGGAGCAATTGGGCTAAATGGCTTTTCTTAACAAATTCTGGATTAATGAAAATATTAGCTTGCGTCACATCGAAGGAATTTATTTCTATGAGTAATTCCTTTAGTATGTCATCGACCAGAATTAGGTTGTCTTTAAATATCAGTCGAAAGGCAAGTTTTGATAAGGTAGGATTCGGAGTAATAAGGCGACCATTAAACTCGAAATGTTCTATATTTGGTATTTCTATGTACAGCTTTTCTGCAGCATTTGGTAAGTCAAAAGGAGTAGCGCTAATGCCAAGGCTTATCGAATTTATTTTAGTTGGGATAAATTCATCATTGAGGAAATCAGTATTAACTCTTACGAGCTGATAACTGCAACCAATTATCTTTGCAAGTTCCTTAACTGAATATGAACTGGAATCAAAAAATAGGTAATCTAATATTTGCCTTTTTTTATTTGTCAAAGGAACTGTGTGTAACAAAATACAAAGAGTCCTTTGGAAGTGATACTGGTCACGATTAACGATTAGTTCAATTAGTTCCGGATTGTAGTGATAGTCAAAGAGTTTACTCAGTTGTTTTACTGTAAGAGACTTATGTAAATCCGCACTGTCTGAAGCTGTACCGAGTATATAAGCCCGCAATGTTTCAGTGAACTGTGTTAATTCTTTTGCTGAGTTTGCACCAACATTACCAAGCTGTATAAAGTCAAAGTTGGCTACAAAATGCTTTTTAAAGAACAGTATTTTTTGTGCTTGGCCAATGGAGTAGTTATACTTATTTTCGAGGGAGTCTAGAACATTTCTTGGTCTCGTAGTTAATAAATCCTTTTGATGTAAGTAAAGAGAACTTAGTAACTCAACATCAATATTAGAAGGAAATTCAATGATTTCAGATGAATGATCAATAGCTGAAGAAGTCGTTAATCCATGGTCACATAAATATTCACAAAACGAGATGAGTTCATTATTAGTAAAGACTCCTGATTTTCGAATGTTTAGGAATGTCTGGTGGTTTTTGTAGTGCGATAATAAAGGGGGTATTCCTCCAAGATCCTTTATGATATTAAGTGAACGAGTGCTCAGATCATTTTCACTAGTGTATAAATATTGATTGGTATCCTTCAATTCGCTAAAATTAATAGTGCGGACTGGTATCTTACTTTTCGTCTAAATCAATTCCATTATTGACATCTAAAATCAATTTAGCTTTGTCCAGTGGTAATTCCTGCACGTTACGTAACTTTCGTTCAATAGATCGAGTCCTTATTTCGTGAGTGTCAAGCACATCAGTTGCTTCAATCAATTTCTTTTTGGTTTTAGCCAAGATATCACCAAATTGATTAAACTCAGTTTTTACTGCCCCGAGTAAGTCCCAAACTTCACTACTTCGCTTTTCGATGGCCAGTGTTCTGAAACCCATCTGCAAACTGTTCAGTAATGCACTTAAGGTTGTTGGGCCAGTTATGGTAATTTTATACTCCTTTTGGATTTGCTCAAACAACCCAGGAGTTCTTAAAACCTCGCCAAACAAACTTTCATATGGTAAAAACATAATACCATATTCCGTGGTGTTAGGTGGGTCAATGTATTTCTCACGGATGTCTTGCGCGTTTTTCCTAATACCTCTTATGAAGGCTTTTTTGAATTCATCGATTTTCGTTAAATCACCTTTCTCGTAAGAGTCAACTAAAGCCTCATAATCCTCTTTTGGGAATTTTGAATCGACAGGTAGCCACAATATTTTTTCTAGATTATTTCCATGAGGCATTTTAATTGCAAATTCTACAACCGCTCCACTGCCAACTTTTGTTTTTACATTCTTTTCGTACTGCTCATTGGTAAGTAAATCTTCAATTATATTTTGTAATTGATATTCGCCTAAAACGCCTCGTGATTTGACATTGGTCATTACCTTTTTCAGATCGCCTACGCTGGTCGCTAGAGTTTGCATTTCCCCTAGACCTTTGTGAACAGCCTCCAATCTATCGCTTACTTGTTTAAATGATTCGCCAAGGCGCTTTTCTAATGTCTCATTGAGTTTTTCGTCAACAGTTTTTCTCATTTCTTCCAACTTCTTTTCGTTGCCATCTTGTAAGGATTTCAACGATTTTTCTAAAGACAATTTAAGTTCTGAAATTTTCTCGCTGTTGGCTACATTTTGCGTTTTTTGACTTCTTTCAAATTCGGTGAACTGCTCTCTCAATCTTTCCCTGTAGTCTTTTAAAGCATCGTTCAATTCTTTTTTAAACACATCTAGATTTTCTTTCAGTTCTGTTCTACTTTCTTTGCTGTTGCTGTCAATACTTTTTTGGAAGTCAATCAATTTTTCCTCAAAGGTTTTGCGAATGGCTTCTAATTTATCTTCGTTTGATTTTGTAAGATTGCCCAATTGCTCTGAAAAAGTTTGCGTGAATTTGTTGAGTTGGTTTCCTATTTCTGTTCTTAAATTAGCTGCCGATTCTGCACTTTCTTTTCTGTTGGTTACAAACTCATTTTTCAAATTGCCTTCGGTGTCTTTCAAATTTTGAATTACTATGGCTACTGAATTTTTTATTTCAGCCAATTCATTGCTTTCGCCTTTCTTACCCGCTTTGAGTGTGAGAATGATGTTTACGATTAGGAGAAACGCTACGATGATTATTGCTATTTGGAGAAATATCATTTCTTATCTAATTTTTTAATTGCTTCGTCAAAATCACTTGCCATTAATTTATCTTGAACAATTCGGTATTTATCAAATTCTTTTTCGGCCAATGCCAATGCCACTTCGTGGGTTATAATGCCAGCATCTTTCAAAATTGCTGTTTCATTAAATTGCAAAAATGCATCTAACCTTTTTATCCAATCTTTCATATACATCACGGTTCCTTTGCTCGCCTGCAATTCGGCAAAATCTAAATACATAGTTACGATTCTGTTTAATCCATCCAATTCTTTTTCATTCAAATAATTCTTGGCAATCCCAACATCTGTTTTTCTTATTTTTCCTTGTGGCGCATTTTTCCAAGTGGAAAGTCCCATATTTTCCTTGGTGCTTTCTGCCCTCGATGAAATTAATTCTGCAGCCGTTTGTCCTGTTATTGCCCAATGCAATTTATTTTGAACAGTAGCAAAAAATACTTTTGTGTTTTCAGCATCCTTGCTATAATCGGCACTGCATTGAGAATAAATGTCCGTAATTTTTTGATAAAACCTGCGTTCGCTGCTTCGAATGTCTCTAATGCGGGCAAGCTGTTCTTCAAAATAATCTTTACCAAAAATGTTATTCGGATTTTTCAATCGTTCATCATCCATTGTAAAACCCTTGATGATGTATTCTTTCAGCCGCTCTGTTGCCCAAATACGAAAAGCGGTTGCCTGTGTGCTGTTTACTCGGTAACCAACAGAAATGATTGCATCTAAATTAAAGAATTCAATTTGCCTTGAAACCTCTCTACTGCCTTCTATTTGAACTTGTGCAATTTTTGCACAAGTTGCTTCTTTAACCAATTCAACTTCATTGTAAATATTAATTAAGTGTTTTGTAACCACACTTCTATCCACCGCAAACAAATCAGCAATTTTTTGCTGGCTTAGCCAAATGGTTTCGTTTTGTAAATATATTTCAACCTTAACCTTACCATCTGCTGTGGTGTAAAGCAATATTTCGTTAAAGCCATCTGCGGCAGGTTTTATTTTTTTTGCCATTTTTTTAATTGTTAGTTCAAATGGTTAACTTTCAATGAAGTGACTGCTTTCTTCTTTCTTACCTGCTTTGAGAGTGAGAATGATGTTTACGATTAAGAGGAACGTGAGGGCTGTGAGGAAGATGTAAATCTGAATCATCATTTCGCTAATATTTCTTGTTCCAATCCCTTCTTGTATTTCTGAAGAAGTCGTATTAAAGTCAAAACATTTTCTTCAACAATTTGATTCTGGGCAAACTGAATTGATTGTTTGTTGAAATTATCTCTATTCCCTCTGGTTGATAGTAAATTCTCAATGTCTGCTGGTAAAAAGTAAGTTGCTTTGTGGTGCAAGTATTTTTTATACTCGTTGAAATAAATATTCAGTCCTGCAAAATCAAAGTCGCCAAAGTGTAAATAATCGTTTGGGATTGTCTGCAACCACTTAATTAAATCTTTGCTCTGCGGATACCTTGAAACGAATAGCGGTTGAATATTCTCAAACAATTTTTTCTGTTTCTGAATGTGTCGAAAGTTTTCAGGATTTTCAATTCCAACTATTGTAATGTTGTCAGTAGGAATGAAGTTTTCAAAGTCGTAAATGAAGGTGAAAGTTCCTTCGGTTGGTTGAATAATTATTGAATTGTCGTTTAACAAACATTCAATTGGCTCAAAACAATTCACTAAAAAACCTTTGAAGGTTCTAATTGATTTAAGTTTTGAGTTAGAAGAAACTTCAATCGCTTCTCCACGACTTAAATCTGCATTATTAAAGGCGACAATGTAGTTTTCCAAATTGTCAATGCCGAAATGATTCTTCAAATAATCAGGAAGTGAATTTTTGTTTGAAAGATAGATTAGCGTTTTGCTTCTTCCTTGGATTTGCTTTTTCAAAATACCGTTGTCAATCATTGATTCAATAACAGAATGTTTCAACTTGCTGAACGGAATTTTTTCTCCGTTCTGCAATGCAGTTAATTTTTCAGCTATTGAAATTGGCAATATCATTCTTCGGTATATTGAGATAAGATTCGTTTAACTTTTGTAATACTCTTTCCGTCTTTCTCTAATTCATAAATGTGTTTAAATGCAAGAGCATCATTCTCTATAGGAGAACTGTTTATCAAAAGGATATTTCTATCCTCTGCAAACTTTAAAATACCCCTCACATTATTTGGATGCAACTTTCCAATTTCATCCATCATGCAATGCAATTGAAAATCTTTGAACCCTCGTTTTGAAGCCCCTTCTTTAAAAACATTCAACAACATAATGTTCACCATTGCTTTCACTAAAACATCAGTTCCGTCTGAGCCAACATTTGAAAGTTTCTCAACCCAACCTGTGTCGTTTTGATTTTCTTCAATTCTGAATTTTAATTCAAATGAATCTGAAAGAGAAATAAAATCTCTTTTCATTTCACCGATTTTTTTCACAAACTGTTTCAATAAGTCAATCGCATCCTTGTTTTTCTTCTCTTGACTTTCTGATGAAAACAAATTTGCTTCTCCCAATTCAAAAGAGTTTTCATCATTATATTCTTTAATCATTATGAGCAATTGCACAACTTCATTTTTGCTCTTATCAATCTTCAATTCAATTTTCTTTATCACTCCTGCAAAATTCTTTTCAATAAAATCATCATTGATTTTATTGATTACCGTTTGGATTTTTCCCGACTCTGCAACTAAACTGTTTGTCTGTGTGCCAATAGTGGTAATGATTAAAGCAAACCTTTCATTCACTTCCTTTTCAATTCTTTCAATTTTCTTTTCTTCAATAAAGTCCGAAAGCATTAACGCAAAATCAAGGAATGATTTATCGTCAATAATTTGTTTTGGAAACTTGAAAATATTTTCATTACTAAATTTTCCAAGGAAATCAGTTGTCGTTTTCCTCATCTCATCAATTCGGCTGTGCAACTTTTCGTGATGAATTTCTTTTATCTCATCAATCAATATCTTAACTCTCTTTTCGGTTTTGTTTTCTCCAATTAAATTGACAAAGTATTCTTGAATTGTGTTATAGCACATTGAACCATTAAAGTTTTCAAATGCTTCATTGTCCTCTATTATTTCAGCTAATCTCTTGTTCAATAAATCAATCGCTTCCTGAACAATTCCAAGGTCTTTATTGATTACTTCTTTTTGAAGATTGTGTTTCTTTTCTTCTTGCTCCAATTGTTTTTCAAGTGTCTGTTTTTCGTTCTTGAATTCTGAAACTTTATCAAAATAATCTCTCTTGTCTTTATTGTAATCAGAAACTGTTTCCCTGTTCTTATCAATAAACAAAAGTTCATCCACTAACACTTCCAATCTTTTATCTATTGCAGTTAGACGGTTTGTGTCTGCACCTTTTTGGGATAACTCCTTTTCTTTTTGCGAATTGATTTCTACCTTCCGTTTCTGATTTGCTTCCTTCTCAACTTTTATTTCCGCTTCTATATTTATCAAAAGTTGATTTACCTTTTCTCCTTCAGTTTCAATTTTTTTATCTCTTTCTTTTTCCTTTGCCTCAATCAACTTTCCCAATTCTTCTTCAACTCTAACAACTTCTGTCTTTGCATTCAATTCAAGATGTGTTGCTTCCTCTATTGCGAAGTCAGCTTTTTCAATGTCTTTCCTTTTTTGTATTTCAGCATTTTTGATAAAATCGTTTTGCTTAACTGTCGCCTCTGAAAGTTTAGTTTGATTTTGTTCGAGCAAGTAATCGTTTTCTTTTATCGTTTCTTTCTTCTTGCGGATTTTCGGTTGATACTTGTCTTTCAGATTATCCTTATCCTTTGTTACTTTTTCCGTTAGTTCTAAAATATTTTTTCTAATAATAAAAATCTTTTCGTTCAATTCTTGCTTCTCCTTTTCATAGTCAGCAACCGTCTTAACTGATTTATTGATTTCATTCAAATCCAATTCAACGCCATAAAAATTATTTGACTTGCCTGTAAGTTTTGGAGACAAAGAAGGATTGAATAAAACATTCACATCAATTACTTTTCCAATGTTGTTTTCCCAATCTGGATATTGTTCTGTAAGCCAACCATACAAGGAATTTTTATGATTTTCAACGTAAGAATCAATTTCCTTAATACTGCTGCTTGCTAATGTAATTTGTTCGTCTAACTTTTCTTTATCTCTCTCAAAAGATTTTTGCAAATCTTTTTCATCAAGTCCCCACTGCTTTTCAAATGTTTCAATTTCTCTTTTGTTGTTTCCATTTTCAGAAGTTAAATTGAAAGATGTCTTTTGCAACTCTACAATATGGGCTTTGGCTTCTTCAATTTCCTTTTCAAAATATCTTTTGTGCTTAATGCCTTCCTTGATTAGTTTTAGATTGTGTGTTTCTTGTTGCTTAGTGTCTAAATCTATTCTTGCATTGTCAATCTCCTTTTTGTGTTCTGTTCTTATGTCAGAAATTAATTTATCCGAACCTTTTTTTGTTTCGTCTTTGAATGTCAGAAACTCTGAATTGATTTTATTCTTATCAGCATTTTTCCCATTGAGAAAATCGTTCAATTGATTTTCCAATTTTTCAAGCAATGCCTGAAACTTCTGTGCTAATTCTTTGAACTGTGTTGAAAGTAATTCCTTTTCATCCTGTAAATTCTTTTGCTCTTTTTCTAACGAAGGTCTTTTTGAAACTCTGTCAATTACCTGTGTAATATTTTTCTTGTCGTATTCTTCGGTTAATCTTTTTGCAGTTTTCAGTTTGTCCTCAAATACACTTATCTCTCCTGCAATCTTCTTTTCCTTGTTCTTCAATGCTTCAAACGCTTTAGCAAGTTTTCCTTTGTAAACATCTGCTCTACTCGTTTGTTTTTTTAACTTCTCTATTAAGTCGGGTTCTTCTTCTTGAATTTTATTAAAAGCCCAAACCAATTCTTTTGCAAGTTGAATTTTTTCTCTCTCTAAATGTTTAATTGCAATTTGAAGTTTAGCAATTGAAGTTGCTTGTGCTGATGTGGTTGGAGTTTTAAACTTTCTTATGTCAGTTAGTTGGGTTTCAAATCCATTTAAGTGGTGTGCATGTTGATTCAAATCAATCCGAATGTCATTCTCCAAAGACATTATAATTGTCTGCTTGATAAACTCTGCTTCCATTTTTGAATTGAGAAATACATTTTGAATTGTCTTTGGAATGTTTTGATACTCCTTGCTTTCAAGTAGAGAATATCTTTTCAACTCATTCTTTTTCCCGTCATGGTTTCCGTATAGAATGTCTCTGTATTCTTTGTGTTCGTCAATCTTTCTCTTTGTGTAGAATATCTTATTTGAATCAAGTTGCTGTGCAATTCCTTCCCAACTGTCAGGCACATTTCCGTTTGCACTTACAAAATAGTTTGGCTTATACTCTCCATCAAAAAACCTGAAACAAACTTTGTGTTGCAATTTGTAGGAAACAACACAGAATTTTCCTTCGGCTCTCACCACTTCATAAATAATGTATGAGTTTGAATTTTTGAAATAGTAATCGGTATAAGAATCTTTTGCTTTGGGTATTCCCAAACCGCCAGTATCGGCATTGTAGAAAAACAAAATTGCTCTCAACAAAGTGCTTTTGCCTACGCCTTGTGTTCCTGTGAAATGCACATTGCCGTCAAGGTTAATCTCTGCATACTTAATGTGAGCACTATTTATAAATATGATTCTATTGAGGTATCTCATGTTGAACTTCGTCTGGTATGTTGATATTGTTAATTAGTTCTTCAAGATACTTGAAGGATGAAAGCACTTTGTATGATTTCAAAATTTCGTTTTCAATTTCAGCGTAACCGTCCTTGTTTAATGATTCAATAATTTTAAAAACAATTTCATGGTAAGGGGTTTTCTCGTCAAGTTTAAGAGTGTTTCTCACTCCGTCAGCTTTGCTTTTTAATACAGCGTCAATGCTAATCTTAACAGTTATTTCTGATGGTGAAAAACTAAAGCCCGAAGCAAATGAGTTGTCAAATGCTTTGAAGAAATCAACAATGTCAATCCATCTGCAAGCGGTATCTAATTTCCTTTCTAAGTCGGCTTTTGATTCGTCTTTCCGTGAGAAGTAATAAAATTCGTCTCCCTTTTCAAGAATGAAATTGATTGAAAAATAATGGTCGTAAAGCTCCTCGTAAGTTTCGCTGTTGTCAATAATTTCAAATAGTTTACTGATACGAATATCAGCACTGTTGGAACAAATAAACTGTCCTTTGCTTAGTAGCTCAAATATTTCACCTGTTTGTCTTGGAACACTCATGTTCTTTTTTTATTTTTTGGATAAACCATTGCGTATTCAATTTGATTATACCGATTAAAATCTTGCGACACTTCCAAATCTTCTTTAAAGATTGAAATCATTTGGCAATAAATTGTTGCTCTTTCGCCCAGTGAAATTTCTCTTTGAAACGGATACTCTAAAACATACTCAAACAAATGTTTTCCCGATGTAGCAAATTTTTTATTTACCTCACGCAAATTGATATGAATCTTTTTCTCTGTATTGGGCAGTAAGTCATCGGCTGAAAGATTTTCAGCCGATTGCTTCAATGGATTTATTCCCGATTTATATTTCTTGCTTACCTTTTTGATTAGCTGATACACTTCATCTCTCTGTAAATTATCAAGCGAAAGTTTTAGAGGATAAAAGGGCTTTGCTTCAAACACTATTAAGTGATTGTTTGATAAAACTTCAATGATGTTTGTCTTGTGTTTAATTTCATACTGGTCTCTTAAATACTTCAACTGCCTTAATTTTTCAATAAACTTGCTTTGATATTTTATTTGGTTGATGTATTCAATAATCTGCTTTCTTGTTTCAATTAAATTCTGTCTTGATTCAGTCAAGTCCAAACTAAGTTGTGTCTTGATATATTTTAGTTCTTCATCTGCTGCCGTTTTGAAAAAAGTCAATTCATCCTCGTTAATCAACTTTTCAGTTTGCTCAATTAGTTGCTGAATAGCAACTAATTTCTGCTTGTGATTTACAAGTTTTGAAAGTTTGATTTTGTAATTGGGTTCTGTCTTAAAAGCATTTTCAATGTTCCTGTTTAAGTCAAGAATGTTTCTGATTGTGATTCTTCCAATTTTTCGCAATGCAGATTTAACCGCCTTTAAATACTTGTATCTATCGCTGTCGCTATTTGCTTGCAAATAGTAAAGCATGTATTCATCCTTTACTTGTTTGATGTTGTCATTGATGTATGAAGTATTTATTTCTTCATTGACTTCTAAAATCTCTTCAAAGAATTTTAGGAACTGGTCGTCAAGTTCAAGATAAGTTCCGTTTTGTCGGATGATATTCTTTGACAATAAAAGTTGAATCACATCTTCGTTGTTTTCCAAAACATCAAGGGCATACTCATACTTGTATGAAAGCGATTTTCGCTTTTCAAACATCTCAGCCAAAAGTTTGTGTCCTCGGCTAAGTGTGTTTAATAGTTCTCTTATGGAATTGAAATGATTCAAGTCTTAAAAACATTATTTTTCTGCCACTCAAAATTCTCCTTCAATGGAAAGTAATCATTTTGATATGGCAATATAATTTTTTTCCCTTCAAAAGCCTTAATACTATAACTCGTTTTATCTTCTCTAAAAGAATCAGAAACAATAACTTTGTAATTGCCGTCAATTGCAATTAATCCTCTATCAAAAGCCCTGTGCAAATTTGGACACAAAGCAATACCATTTGTGATTGTATCGTTAAAGCTTGCACTAAATGGAATAATATGGCAAGCATCAACCATGGAAACATTTATAGTCGCATCTATCTTCATTCCAGAAATACAGCAAGTGTTATTATATATTTTGGGAATCTCTCTTTTGAATAAACTTCCACGAAGAAATATTTCTTCCTCGTTATGTTGCTGCATCAATTGCTGAATTTCCTTTCGGTATTCGGCTGCATCATCATGTAAAATCTTACTTTCAATATCATCAAACATTTTTTGTTGTTCGCCTGGTGAATTGCTAAAGTTGATTTTTGTTTCGGGAAAATATTCATCCAATAAAAATTGTTGCAAGATGCTGTTGCTGTTTTTTTCTTTCATCAACGAAAGCAAATCATCTTTAATAATAGCACATTCAACGGCTGCATTTAAGCTGGCAAAACTTCTCATTCCTGCTTTGAGTTGTAGGATATTTTCAAAGCCAGCTTTCGGAATCAAGATCCAAAACTTGTCGCCAATTAAATGGTAAAATGGTAAGGCAAAACGGCAATCATGATTTGACGTAACAAGCAAACTCCAATTTGCTTTGAACAAAGCGACTAATTCTGGAGTGATGTAAATTCTTTGGTTGGTGATTAGATTATTTTGGAATGCTTGCAATATAGAAATCAATAGCACAGGTTTGTGAGGTGCTATACCATGCGACCTGTCTAGTCTTAATTTTTTAAAGATTTGTAGATATTTCTGTAATGTTTCTTGCACACTTGTTAGGTTGTAGTTTGCGTTAGGGATTGAAGCGGAAATCCTTTTTGCCTTTTCGCAAAAAGATTGCAGCGGAAAGCCCGACCCGCAGGGGAACGCCCAATTAATTCATATAAATTGGGTTCTTTAATTCTTCAATAAACTGATTCAACCGGTTATCAATGTCCGACTGCAAACCTCTTTTTCGGATCATCAACGTTTTGGTTTTTTGTAAAGCCAACAGGTCTTGAATTAACTCAACATCCTTAGGTTCTTGCTTACAAGACTTTTTGAGAAGGTCGGCTTCTTGTTTGTGTTTTTCTTCTTGTTTGCTCATATCAATTTGAGTTTTGAAAATGCGGTTATAAACTTGTGATACTTTGGTTTTGAAAAAGCAATCTCTGAACCAATAGTATTGAATGAGAACCATTTCTTGATGAGTTATTAATTCAATTCCTTCTGATGCTTCAATCAGTTTTTGTGCTTTAAGGATTCTTCTTAAAATCTCAACTCTTGTTTCAAAAGTATATGGACCCCAAAATCTTTCGTGAACTGAACCATCCCTTCTTTCTCTTTGTCTGTATGTTTCAGGATTGTCTCTGGTTTCAATCAGGAAATTTCTAATGTCTGCCAAAGGTTGCATCCATTCTTCGCCATTGTCAATCAAACCTTCCATTGATTTATCTTTGTTTACGACAGTGCAAGTCCAGCAACCAAAGCGGCTGTTTCCGCAGCTAGGTGTTGTGTCGTCAATTACCAAAGGACAATCTCCGGCATTTGCATTTCTATATAACGTTACCAATTCTTTGTGTGTTCCTCCCCAAGGTGGCGACACTTGATTTAGATATTGCCAAACTTCATTGGTTGTAACATCTTTAATAGGTGCATATACAAAAACATTCGGTAATAAATGTTTACGCAGTCTCTGTCCTTTTACCTCATGCTTTTTTAAAGAGGCGGCACGATTTGAACTTTCAGCACTTCTTGTTCCTAAAAGAATTATTGCCTCTTCATTCATTGAGGTGGTTTCCTTAATAAATCGGGTAGTGGGGTCAATTTTTAATCGTTCGGTGCACCATCTATAAAACTTATTCGGGGTTGGATAGCCTAATCCAATTAATTTAACCCAAAAAGTATTTTCCAAATTCGGCATGGTTTGATGCACAATTATTGGAAAGTCATTAAGATTCGCTTCTTTCTGAATTCTTTTTAAAGTCTTGTTTATGAACTTTACAATTCTCGGATTCTCAACTAAGGTGTCATTGCAAACAACATAAATCTGTCGGGTCAAAAGTATCGGGTCAATTTTTTTGAGTGCATTCCAAACAACCTGCAAAAGCATGGTTGAGTCCTTGCCCCCACTAAAGCCAATTATCCAAGGTCTGGTTGGATGTTCGTCATATAGGTATTGGTCTATAATTTCGTTTTCTAGGTGAGATATATTTAATGGCATATTTATCAGTATCGTGCAAAATAGTAAAACATAGTCGAGGTTTCCGCTAATTCAAATCCTAGTTGATAATTAAGTGGGCTTTCATGGGGTTTCCATTTTGCTCTCTCAAAATCTTTTTATCTCTCAGTTTTAGGTAAAAGTCAATTTCTGATCAAATTACCCCTTTTTAACCTCAATTGCGAATGGTGAGGCGGGTTGGTTTGGCTCTTGGCTTTGCTTTGGTTTGCGGGCGGGATGTGCGGCAATGGCAAGTACCAAAAGCTTGGGCGAGAATTTCCCCCGGCTGAAGTGCGGTGGGAGGATGTGACATCAATCTTTATTCGTAGCTGATTATTCCGGGAAGTGTGACCTAGGGATTCCGCTAATGGTTTGACCCACCCATTGTGCCCAGAGAACCGCGTAGTACCTGCCTCTGCCGGCAGGCAGGCGAGACCCGCTTGGCCTGCCCTGAGGAATCGAAGGGCTACGTGGTCATACCTTCATTACATTTCGGCAGATAAATGTGAGAGGCGCACCTCATCGGTGAAAAATCTGGTGAGGCCGTCTACTCGATTGGCAGTAGTGCCGTCACGCGAATTTCAAAATTTAATCGATATCTCCAGATGCCCTCCGAGTCCTTCTGTAATAATTCTCTGGAGTGTAGAAAATCTAACGTCCTTCAAATCCTTCTCAAGTTTTGAAATGTAAGACTTGTTTGTACCCGATAAGTCAGCAACCTGCTCTTGTGTTAATCCTTTTTCTTGTCGAGCCTGTTGAATCATTACTCCAAGTTTGAAAGCGTCATATCCAGCCTCAAACTTGTCCCGCTTCTTTGTTCCTCGTTTACCAACTTCTTTGTCAATAAAGTCACTTAGACTTGTTAATTTTTTTTTCTTCATAATACTCACGTTTAATTTTCTCAGCTCTCTCTAATTCTCTGTCAGGTGTTTTTTGAGTTTTCTTTTGAAACCCATGTCCGATTACAACAAGGTTATTTTTGTCGAAGAAGCAAAAGATTCTAAAGATGTCGCTACCGCTTTGAACTCTTACTTCATAAAGTCCGTCAGTCCCTTCTAAATGTTTGAAATAAATTTCCGGAATTCTGTCGAGGTCCTCAATTACTCGCAAAGTCCAAAGGATTTTCTTTTAAACCTTTTTTGTCTGGTCGTCATAGAAGCCCTGAAAATAGTCCTTATAGAATAAGAGGTCACGCTTTTTGTCCACGCGTCAAGGAGAAATAAAGTAGTCCAAATGGACAACTCTATTTTTGAAACCGAACGGCATTACTGCCAACGTTTATGTTTGTGACGGCTTGGGTTTTCG
>Ga0209591_10003877_pt1 | contig 17187 bp, 14 predicted proteins | sample MAT01_FD_187207 | JGI IMG/M metagenome (GOLD analysis project Ga0209591, IMG submission 187207) | Freshwater microbial communities from Lake Fryxell liftoff mats and glacier meltwater in Antarctica - MAT-01 (SPAdes) (version 2) | ecosystem: Environmental > Aquatic > Freshwater > Ice > Liftoff... | reverse complement strand
GTCGCACTGACGACGATCCATGTGCTACCCGTTGACCGGGCGGTCACAAATCCACGTCCCGCGACAGTGGCAACTGACGGGGCACGAGAGAGGAACGTCAACGCTATCCAACTCGAGACGTCCTTGCCGCGTCGGTTATACACAACCACCGCCAACGACGAAGTGTCGCCGACTGCGGACAATGCACTTCGTAGGGAAACGCTGCCGGTTGCCCGGGAGCCGGACCTGACGCTTGCAGCAACCTGCCCCGCATCGGCGGGACCAAGCGAGTCGCTCTTACACGCCACGACAAGGCAGCAAACAGCAACAGCGAACATTGGTGAACGACCACTTCTCATTTCTCCTCCATCGGAGATTTCGGCGACCCGGCCAACATGAAACACTTCCCATGTGAAGTGTCTCGAAGTCCCGTGGTTTTGCGTCCCGCGCTTTCGCGAGGTTTGCCTTTGTCGCTCCCGCCAGAGGCGGTCTACGATCCTGCCGCAGTCGATACCGTGAGGTACCGATGCATCTTGCCAACTAAGACTCTGCGACGCGACGAGCGTCACATGCATCTCTAGAAGAGCAAACAGGCCTGTAGTGAACGACGTCAATTGTGACGTCATCCCAGAACAAAGCGTATTACTGTCTGAGCACCAGCTAACCTCTGCACGTGTAGAGCAACAAGACACAGAGAGACTGTTCCAGATCGCCTGAGCCCGCATACAAAGCAGGAATTGTGCCACGCCGACATGAGAATTCTGCCATCGGAAACAATCAATGAGAGTGCAATAATCAAACGAGATTATTTCTGCGCGGTGAGGGCTGCGGCGTGGTCCTTCGCCAGCTGCGTGCGGCCGCGATGAATGTGCGTAGTGAGTTACCCGCGCATCATCGCATTTCAGTGCCAGGCATTGGCAATCATGCGCTTCGCGAGCGTCGTCGATTCTCCTGACGCGAGGATCCACGCCAGCACGTTGCGGCACCCGAGATTGCGCTTGACGTAAAACTGGAGTGAGAGTGCTTCGTCAGGCTGCGTCAATCGAAAAACCTGTCAACGAAAGTGAGATTGTTTTCGTGTGCACGAAATCCGTGAAGCGATCCGGATAGCCGACGGCGTGCTCGGTGATCTTGCAGAGCGACTCTTAAAACGGATTGTCATTGCAGACGCCTGGACGTGAGAGCGAGCGGACGATGCCAAGGTCCTCGTCGAGGGCGGGCAGATCCTTCGCGACCTGCATGCTGCCGCGATCACTGTGCGTGGTCAGCTGACCGCGCGTGATCCCATGTCGGCGACAAGCGGCGGCGATCAGGCGCCTCGCGAGCGTCGCTGAGTCGCGCGGTGCAAGCATCCAGGCCACGACGTAACGGCTGTGAAGATCGACGACAAAGGACAACTTGTGGTGCACGCCCTTGGTTGAGCCGCGCAGATTTGTGACGGCACGGCACCCCTCCGCCTCCTGCCCGATCGGAGTCTTGTGTCGACCGTGAATCGCCGACGCGGTGCGCGGCGGACAGGCGCGTCACTGCGTCTGCTCTCAGCTGCGCCTCACCGATCGGCCAAGTTCCAACGCCTCGGAGGAACTCACCAACGAAGCGATGGGAATCGTCTCACGCCAGACTGGGTGCGGGGGGCGGCGCCATCGCAGGTCCACGCAACTGGCTGGATGCTCTCGCGTTCCCGAGCGCGTCGCTTCCTAAATCAGCTCGACTCGTTCCGGAGTGGCACCACGGCGCGACGCGCCCACCGGAAGGCCGGCAGGAGAAACGCAGGCGTCAACACGCGGATGGCCGCGCGAAGGAATGAGCCGACATCGCATCCGTGGCGCAGACTCGCTGCGAGGTATCGGAACGCCAGCAGGCGATCGCTGGACACTGCTACCGTGGCCAGCGACACGTACCAGTACCGGTAAAGCCCCCGAATCTGCTCACTCGACTCGCGGAGCAACGGATCCGCTTTGAGGATCAATTCGAACGCACGCATCTCCCGTGGCAGATTCGTCAACGTGTTCGAGTCATCAGTCATCTGCTGCCTGGACCTTCGATAGCGCAACAAGGGGCGGTCCAGGTACGCGAACGGGTACAGGCGGCTTGCGCGAACGAGAAACTCCCAGTCTGTTGCCGACGCCAAGCCGGTGACGAGCGGCCCAGTCTTGTGCCAGACCTCGCTTCGCATCATCACGGTCGGGGGATGAATAAAATTCCCGAGCGCGAGACGTCGATACACCGATCCGCGATGCAGCGGAAACGACATCCCCTGCATGGTGGCGCTTTCGAAGGGTTGCGATGCCTCGAAGAGTGGACCAACGCCTGATCGACCGATTTTGCCGTAGTATCGATCTGCGAAAGACTCGGCTATCGTCCCTTTGTCGTCAAATGCAGAAAAACCCGTGGAGACCAGACCGATCTCGGGGTATCGCTGCAAGACTTCGAGCTCCAATGCGAACCTCGCCGGTTCACAGATGTCATCGCAGTCGAACCAGGCGACGAACTCACCGCGCGCCTCCATGTGCCCACGGTTTCGAGCCGCTGCCAATCCGCTGTTTCTCTGGGAGATGTAGCGAACACGACTGCCAAACTGCCGGATGACATCGCCAGTTCCGTCTGTCGAGCCATCATCGACAACAATTATTTCGACATCATCGGTCGCCTGCGCTAACACGCTCTCCAGCGCGCTTGCCAGGAACTCAGCGCCATTGTAAGCTGGGACGGCCACGGTCAGAAGCGGCGAAGTCAGGTGAGACGTTGGCATGACCTGTGTAATAATTCGGTATCAAACTGAGGTGAGAGCGCCTGACAGCGAAGAATCGCCCGATTATACGTCGGTAAATGCGCCTGCGAGTTTGAAGATACGGTGTCGTCGTTGATCACGGAGGTCGGGTTGCCGGACCCCCAAGACATCACTGTCGCGAGTCGCGTCGGTGCAGGGGCGCAAAGCCTTGTACATGTGCAGGCAACCTGGGTGAAAAGTCTGAGTTTCTGACAACTTATCCTACCGCGAATGATCGGTCTCCACCGATTGAAGAAAGAAACGCCGTGTGTCAACGATTCCCGTCGGCGGATTGATTCTGTCCATCCGTCGACCGGGTCGTGCATCTCTGTTGTGCGAGCCCCTGGCGTGGAGTGGGATCGTCTTCACTCCGTCCTTGTCTCCGCAGGGATCCCGCTCCCAATCGAGTCGTATTCCGAATTCCCGATCGATGGGCGCCACCAGCGGGTGCTTTTCGGTGTGCAGACGTCATCTGGGCAGTGGCTCTGGGGCGGAGTTGCCGACGTTGGCCGATCGCGCGTCATTCCCTGGCGATCAGTGATTCGCGTTCATCGCGTCGGTCGCGCTATTCCAGCCGATCTGCTCGAACCTGTCGTTGCTGTGTACGCGTTCGTGTCTGGCCTCGAAAAGGCGCTGCGGCTCCATGTGGAGCTCTCGGATTGCGACGCGTCGACGCGAGTACAAAGTGTGGAAGCATTCTGCTTGCATGGATATAGAGCTGTTGCTGAGCCACGGCTGTACAGTAGTACAATCCTGGTCGACCTTAAGTGTGACGAAGCCGATCTCCTCGCGTCGTTTCACTCCACCTGCCGGCGGCACATCCGCGGACTTGTCAAATTTCGCCTGCAGTGCGAGACAATCACCGATCAGCGGCTCGCCGACCGTCTGACCGCTCTTGACGCTGAAACAATGGGAAGGACCGGCGGCACGGTTGACGCGCTCTCCTGGCCGGACATGCTGCGGTTTGTGAGCGCCTACCCAAACGAGGCAGTCGTACTGGGCGTTCGGCGCGCTGACGTGAGTGATGAAAGTGCGCTGGTTGGCTATGTCCTCGGCGTTCGACATGGAGACACCATCGAGTATCGGCGCGCGGGGTCGACACGCCTGGGCGATCTCCGTGCGCCGTTGCTCTACGCGCCAACATGGGAGCTCATGCGTTGGGGCAAGAACAATGGTGCGCGTTGGTTCGATTTTGGTGGAGTTGCTGACGGGTCTCACTCAAGTGGCGAGGCGACAGGTGGGATCTCGGACTTCAAGCGGTACTTCAGCAATAAGACGACTGAGATCGGCGCGGAATTGATTTACACTCCAAGTCCACACCTGGACCGGCTGGCGCGCGCGATTCCTTTCGGCATCGCACTTCTAGCCGGAGCATTCAGGCGGAAGTGACCAAAAGGCTTCTCTGGGTAGATTCACGGCAGGACGATTGCGGCGGTGGAATGGCCGCCCGGGCGGCCTCCAAAAGAAAGTTCCGGTCGGTCATCTCGGCACGCGAAAGGTTCCGTTCTGTTGAACTGACGGCTCGCAGCACGGCCGGTACAGCCGCGAAGCGGACCTGAAGGCGTTTCGCGGGCCGGGTATAGCGCGATCTTTGCGCTTCCGATTATTCTCCGCGAACAATCTTCCCTCAAAGAAGTCTGTCGGCTGCGACTCGTGTCTCTTCTCAGGAATGGCTTGACTTCATCGCGTGGGCTCGTCGTGGGCGTTCTGTTTGCCCTCCTTGGTTGTTCGAATGAGGTTATTGAGCCGCCGCCAGCGGCCCCAGACAGGCTGGAGTTTCGTGCTCCACCGGTTCAGGCCGTCGCCGGCGTGCCCTTCGAACCAGCGGTGCAGATCGTGATTCGCCGTTTGGATGGTACGATCGACGCGGCGTCTGCGGTTGATGTGTCAATAACGTCGCGGTCTTCCACGGTCATCGACACGCTCCGTGGAGTTGTCACTGTAACAGCCATCGCTGGCATCGCGACGTTTCCGGCGGTCGCGCTCACGCGTGTATCCGCTGACACCCGACTGTTCGCCCGGGCAGTCGGGCTGACCGGCGCTGAAAGTTCTCCGATTCGAGTCGTTCATGGAGAGGGGACGCAGCTCGTGTTTCTGACGCAGCCGAGTGGCGCTGTTGCTGGACAACCTTTGCCTGCGCTCCGCATCCAGCTCCGCGACGCCGTCGGTAATCACGTGACATCAGGCAGTGGACCAGTGACAATCGCGATTGCGACCGGTCCGCCGGGTGCGTCTATCACCGGGACAGGCTCTGCCGACATGATTGCGGGCGAGGCCAGCCTGAATGACGTGCGGTTGCCCCGCGCCGGAACTGGATACACGCTGCTCGTATCGCTGGTCGGCAATGCGGCGGTGCGGTCGCCCGTTACGCGCGTTTTTTCCACCGCGCCAGCTGCACCGGCGGAGTTGATATTCCTCGCCGAGCCGACGGCGTCGGTCGTCGGAATCCCGATCACACCAGCAGTGCGCATTTCGATCCTTGATGGTTTCGGCAACACGGTCACCGAGGCTCTAAGACCAATCACATTGGGTCTGGCCGTCGCCCCGACTGGGACCCAGCTCCTCGGCTCGACGACCATGACGCCGAGCGCCGGGGTCGCGACGTTTTCTGACCTCCGAGTGGATCGTCCAGGCGCCACAGTTCGACTTCGTGCCACCAGTCCCGGCCTGAATCCAGCCGTCAGTGCGATCTTTGGGGTGGTGGCACCGTGATGAAAAGCCCTCGGATGCGAATCAGTGCGTTGTGTACGGCCCTTGTCCTTGGCCTGGTGCCGGTCGGAGGCGCCGACGCGCAACAGGGAGACGAACTCGCGCGCCTGATCGCGATGTATCGAAGCGGCAGTTCTGAGCGGGCTGCTGCCGGCCTTGGCGCACTCGTGCGCACTGCGGAAACGGGAGAGCAACGAGCGCTTTTGGAGTACCATTTGGGCTTTGCGCTTCTGCGGGCGAGGCCGTCCGAAGCAACTGCGGCGCTCCGCAGAAGCATTTCCCTCGATCCCGATCTCCGTCCGGATTCTGCGGTGACCAGCGCTGAGCGGATAGCGTGGGAAGGAGTCAGGTCGCAGATGCTGATTCCCGTCGGCGTCCGTTTTGAACCGGCCACAACGATTCCGGGCACTGGCGACAGTCTTGGCCTGGTGGTTGACGTACCTGTTGCGACAGGGATCGCTCAACCGCGCGTGCGCCTTTTGCTCGTACTGCCACAGGGCAGGGATCCGCTTGAGCTGTGGACTGGTGTCGCAGGCGAACGTGGGATGTGGGATGGCACGTTCAGCGGCGAGTTGCCAAGGACTGGCACGTATCCGTTGATTGTTGAAATGGTCGACGCGTCCGGCGCGACGCCGCTCCGGTGGCGACGTTCGCTCAAGATCGACGCCGACGCAGTAACGCTGCCATTGTCACTGGCGCCGCGCCCACAAATCGTTCGCGCAGTGATCCCGATCCGTGTCAGCGATCTGGATCGAAGAAAGCGTGCCAGACGCCGCGGTATCGTTTGGGCGTTGGGTGGGGGCGTGGTTTCTTTCCTGGCCTCGCGAACAGCTCCAGACGTAATCAAACTCGCCGCACCGAACAGTGGCCCGCGGATCGCACTTGCCACGGTGTACGGCGCTGGACTCGTTGGCGCGTTTTACGGGACGACAAAGTTTCTGCTTTCTTCGACGCGCAGGTTCGAGACGACGGTGCTCGTCCCGGACGAAGCGCTGCTGCGACGTCAGCGGTTCGCTGAAGCAGTATGGCTGGCAGACTCCGCACGTGTCGTGCCATTGAATGCCCGGCTCGATTCGCTTCGCCGCATTTCTGTTCAAGTCATGGAGCGCAGATGAGCTGTACGCTGATCCGAAGCGCGAAAGTTCTGATTGGTGCGGGCGTCATGTCGGCATGCGACGTGACCAGACCCTTTCGTGCTCTGAATGAAGCTCGCGTCGTAGAGCGGGTAACGGTGACGCCTGACACGGTGAGGGCCGCAATCCGAGATACAATCGTGTTGACAGCGAAGCCAATCGGTGCACGCGATCAAGTGGTCACCGAGGCGGAGATCTCGTGGTCGTCAGGGGATCTATCGATCGCCCGCTCGCTTGGCGTCGGCCGTTTCGTCGTGGTTTCTGATGGTTCGGCGGAATTATTCGCGACGGCTGGGGGTCGCCGGGGTGTCGCGAGACTCGTGGTCCGCTAAAGGCGACTTATCTGTTACCCAACTGGGTAGCGATCAGTACACCCTGAAACACGAAACCAAGCGCACCCAACAGAAAATTTCTATCCAACGGTGCCGAGATCTTGTTGATTACAAGAACGTCGCCGTCGTCTGCTCCAAGACTTCCGAGCGAGACCTGCTGCTGCGCCGCCGCCGTCATCACTGCTCGATTCCAGTGTTCACGCCCACCGCGCTGAAATACAAGGCCGTTCGGGTCGGCGTCGATGGATGGACCACCCGCCGTCATGATCGCCTCGGTGACCGACGACGTGATCGGAACGAGAAAATAGCCGGGGCGGGTGACGGAGCCTAAGATGCCGATTGATACAAGAGGAACAGCGGAGACACGAGCATTGCGTATAACGGCGCTGATCTGACCGAAAAGGTAGGTCTCGACTTCAGATCGCAGCACGCCACGCATGGAAATTGAAGGTAGCCCAGCGACCTTGATCCTTGACTCGGACGTCACAGTAACCGTATCCTGGCGAGTGGGCAAAGCATCCTGCGCCGGGGTATCGAAAAAAATTCGGAGCAGAACTCGATCACCAGGGGCCAGATCCCCCGTTGTGAGCCGCTGCCGCTGAAGATCGAGGTCCTTTTGAATAGATCGCCGCCGACTGTCTTTCATCCCCGGCCGCACGACCTCCCTTTCCAGGGAATCAGTGAGTGCCGTCAATTCGCGCCGGTTCGCGAGCGCGCGAACCGAGACATCATAGACTGTCTTCTCCTGAGCGCATACAACGCTCGGCAACGCAGCGAAGAGAAGAACGACGGCAGAACGGAGCAGGCGAGAGAGCACCACGAATAACGGTCGGAGGAAGGCGCGCGGGACCTATGAACTTCGAGAAGTATGCAGGGGCGCGGGCGCGGAAGCAACGGCTCCGCAAGGAGCTGAAACGCAAAGCCTTCAGCGAGTGCAGAAAGCACCACCACCGTTCAAAGTCGGGCGCTGCTGGTGGCAGACGGAATGGCGGCACGCCTCGGCATTCGCGCCCCAAACACCAACCGTGACCGGCGGAGCCGCCAGTCGTTACCTCAGATTGTTGATCCCAAACGGTGGCCGTCGGTGTGTCTGGCGCGCCGCCGCATCCGCGCCGCCTGTCGGTGAACGGTGCATGGTCGAAGGTACCGAACCTGTGGGTCGAGGGCAAAGCGCCGCTTGCCGAAGCAGTTGGGTGTCAGAGAAGTACGAACCGAGCGGAGGTCGGTAAGGCGTTCAAGGACTCTGAAATCATGAAATGGAGAAGGCGTTCAAGGACTCTGGCCCGATCGAATCCTGCGGCAGGAAGCCCCCCGTGAAACGATGAACAGGAGATGACCATGCGAGCCCACGTCCGAATCAGGTGTCTGCTGGCGATCGCCATGCCCTTCGCGCTCGCCGGAAGCGTCAAGCTCGCGCGCGAGTCGCCGCGTCTTCAGCGGTACGTGCTCGGCGGCGGGTCAGCCGGCGCAATGCTGACGGAGTCGGGTGGTGTGCCGTCCACGCCGTCCGCAGCGCGCGGGACGTTCGCCGTTGGCCTGAGCCGTGCCGAGCTGGCGTCGTACCTGTCCGTGTCTGCGGTCATGATGCGACGTGGCGCGAATCAGCTGATCACCTCGGAGTTTCACCGATGGGGCGGGGATCTCGATCAGGGGATCAATCGTGCGGTGGCCGCGTACCTTGCGGGATCGCCACGTGTACGCACCGTTGACGTCGCGCCATGGACTGCGCGCGCGCGGCACGACGTTCTCGTGCAGGTGCACGTCTCGCGCTTCGAGGGCGTCATCGCTGACTCGGCGGCGACTGATGGCCGCGTACATGTGATGGCTCGATGGGACATCATCCGTCCGTTCAGCGGCGCCGTGCTGGTGCGCGGCAGCACGGACGATCGCGGCGACACGTTTCGCGTCGGCGATTACACTGGCCTCGTGACAGGCCTCGATGCGGGGCTGGCGCGCGCTGCGCGTGACATCGGTGCGTGTCTCGCGCTATTCCCCAACGATTCCACTCCGCCGGCGAGCTGCGGGCCGGCGTCAACGGGCGCGGGCGGTGGCGGCCGGTAAGGCTCGGACCGGCGAACCGTTGCGAGATCTTTCAGTGCGCGATCACTGCGGCAGGGTCGCGATCTGCTGCAGGTAGGTGCGAAACGTCGACCCCCATCTGCCGTTGTTCACGTCGTTCGGCAGGCCTCCGGCCGTACGGAGTGCAGTCCGGTCTGACTCGTCGTCCTTCCAGAGCCAGGCCACCACGCCGATGCGCTCCGCAACGGCGGCGTTAAGCAGCGGTTGGACATCCATCTGCACACCGGAGTTGAACGGTGATGTTTCGCCGAAGATGATCGCGGCACCGACGGCTTTCAGCGCGGCAATTCGTGCGACGATCGCCGTCTGCGATGCGCCGAGCAGCCAGCTTTCGTAGGCGTGGATGTCGAAGAGAATGTTGCTGCGTCCGGCGAGCAGCGCTGGACCCTGGCTCAGGATCACGCGTTCGGATTGTCCGGTTTGGCTACCCGGCACGAGGACGATGTTGCGATTCCCCGCGACGCGAATGTTGTCGACCATGTCCTGCATGTCGCTGAGCCAGAGCGCGTCCGAGTATCCGCGGCCACCTTCCCACCAATACGGCTCGTTCCAGACCTCGAGCCAGACGTCAGGTTCGTCGCGAAATTCGGCCGCGATCGCGCGCATGCGTGCCTTGAACTCGGCGTAGAATGGCTGTTGCGACGGGTTCAGTCCGAGCACCTCGAGCGTGTCCCATCCGAACGGACACAGGACCGTCACAAGGCCGTTCCGCCGGTTCTCTGCAACAACGCTGCGAAGGGAGTGGAAGTACGCCTTGCTGGTGGTGGAGTAGATCACAGCACCGGTGATGGGCTGATCCTTGAGGTTGCGGATGAACTCGCGTACGATGCCGACGCGCCAGCCCGGCATGGCCTTGCTGTTCCCGCCATAGACGTGGAGCGCGTTGGCGCCGGCAAATGTCACCGGCCGACCATTGTTAGTGATCGTGGCACCCATGATGGCAAGCGCAGGCAGTGCCGGTGTGGCCGTCGGCGGTATCGTCGCCGTTGGTGTGTCACGCGCGCCGCCGCATCCGCTCAGCAGCGCGGCGGTCAGGGCGATCTGGAATCGGGCAGATAGATGCATCATGACAGGGTGCGCATGGATTCGTCGCGGTTCCTTGGCTTAACTGCGGTGGAACATGTCGGGGCGTGCCGTCCTGTCAAAATGAATGGCGGGGTGAAGGTGGGGAACTGAGGGGGCACGTTGGTGGTGCCGTGCGACCGTTGGGGGGAGAGGTTGAATCAAACTGAGCGTAGGCGGTCAGGCGTTCAAGGACTCTGACCCCATGAAGGCTGCATACGGTGCGCGACGCGCCATCGCCACGACACGGTCGCACGATGCCACCGGATCAATGTGCACCTGTCGTGCCTGATCGTCCCGTTGCGAACGTCCGCTGGCCAATACGGCGAGTTCGCCACCGATTCGCTTCGCGAGCTTCGCGGCCGGAAGTTCTACCCGAGTGACGAAGCCAAGCACACTCGCCACTTCGTAGAAGGGGGCCAAGCGCGCCTCGCCTCCACGACCGATCAGCACCGGGTCAATTCCGCACGCGCGCGGCTGTGCCAACCATGACCCGGTTCCGCCTGATCAGATCGAGGAAGCGTCCGACGGTCTCCGCAGCAGCCGCAGACCGGTCCCAGTCCAGGCACACCGCGTCACTTCTTCGAGGCCTACTTCGATGAGTTGAGACCGAACATGTTGCCCTCGGTATCGTGGCACAGCGTGACCCAGCCAAATTCTCCGATCGAGAATTTTGGTCGAACGATCATTCCACCTGCATCCGCGACGCGCGCTTCCTCAACCGCACAATCTTCGGACGTGAAATACACGACGGTCCCGCCCACTCCGGGTCTGGAATGCGGTGACTTCGTCAACGCACCCGCTGCACCGTAGGCGCTCATGTCGCCGGGAAAGCTCATCATTTGCGTGTCACCGGTAGGATCGCCGATCGGCTCAAGCTTTCCCCCCAGCACCGCTTCATAGAATGACACCGCCCGTGTCAGGTCATCTACATAGATGTCGAACCATCCAACTGCGTTCATCCTGGTCATACTCAACTCCTCTGGTTGGCGTGAGGGTGAGAACGTACCAGGCCGCAGGTGGTCTGTATTGTAGAATTCAGACATCGAACTTTCGGGAATACCTGCCCGGCGTGTAGCCCGTTGCCTTGCGAAACGAATGAATGAAGTGGGACTGGTCGGCATAGGACCATCTGTCACGACCGTTCAACGCCTGCTGCAGGCGCAGCACCTTCAGAAAATCGTGCGGCGCGAATCCTGTCGTGCGTTTCAGTGTGCGCTGGAGTTGGCGTGCGGACACACCCGACACCAGCGCCATGTCGGCAACGGACGCGATTGTATCGACATTCTGCAGAATTTTTTCAGTCACCGGGTTCACGACGACGATCTTGTTATCGACGAGAAAGTCGACGAGCCGTGTCAGAATGGGTTGCTGATCTGTAAAGGTGCGCTTCGAAAGGTCGGTGTTTGTTTCGACCAGCGGCAGATCGCCTGTATATGGCTTATCGACCATGCCATACGACATCGGCTCGCCGCCGCTTTGCCAGACGCCAGGCAGAAACCGAATGTTGACGAAATGAAATGTCTTGCCCAGACTAAACTCCTCAGACGTGCCACGCAGCGTGGAGGCACCGGTAATGCGGTAATCCAGCTGGTCGAAGACGAGGTACGCGCACGCATCCGGCAAAGCGTGAAATCGATAATCCTCGGGCAACGCGCTGAGAGTCTTCAGCTCGAGAAACCGATGTACGATGCCACGTAAATGAAACGGTGGCGCAGCCTCGGCGAAGTGCACAGATTGAACTGCCCTGTCCTTACCGTTTCCCTTCGGGTCGTACATGTCGTGGTTCCTTCGATGCGCTGTCGGTGTGTGCGAGAAGAGGCGAGTGCGGCTCACGTGACGAGTGGCCTGCTGCGTGAAGTCGTTCATGCACCGCTCGCGCCTTCGGGGGGTGATCGGATCGTAACAGAGACGGAACGACTCGCGCACACCCAGGTCTCCAGCGCACTTGTTTGGTGCGGTGCATGTTTGAAGTACAAAATAAAGGCGGAACAGCCCTGGCGCCATGCTGTGGTGCGGCGGTGCCGCGACAGGACCTTCAGCCGGAGTCGGTCGAGTTTTCGGTGAACACTCCGGTGCTGCACGTCATCGACTTGGAGTAACGTGGCGATCTCGCGCGCCACGCGCCGACGCGCCCCGTGTAACGCCACTATCCGTTCGCGTACCAAGACCACCAGTTGATCCCACGCGCGTTGCCGCTCCTGCGGTTGCTCCCTACGCTGCGCAGATGCCCATCACTCCGAGCGGTCCGTCTGCCCACGCCGAAACCCGGCCCACGTCGACTCACCTCGTCCACACCCGCAACCTCTCCAAGGTCTACGAGAGTGGTACGTCGCCCGTGCACGCACTGCGCGAGGTGAATCTCGACGTGGAGCAGGGTGAGCTGCTCGTGCTGATGGGCAGCTCAGGCTCGGGGAAGTCCACGCTCCTCTATGTGCTCTCTGGACTGGAACAGGCCAGCGATGGCGAGATTCATTTCGGCGGGCAGCGCATCGATCGCATGGATGAGACGGAACTGTCGATGCTCCGGCGCGAAGGGATCGGTTTCGTGTTTCAGGCCATCAATCTCATCCCGCATCTGACGTTGTTCGAAAACGTGGTGCTACCGGGATATCTGGTCACGACAAACCGCGATGCAGTGGATCAGCGGGCTACTGAACTGATGCGGCGGCTTGGGATCGGAGCGCTGCTGCAGCGCTTGCCCGCGCAGGTCTCGGGCGGGGAGCAGCAGCGCGCCGCAATTGCGCGCGCGATGATCAACGCGCCGCGTGCGCTGCTCGCGGACGAACCAACCGGCGCGCTGAACTCCGCCTCGGGGAGTGTTGTGCTCGAGGGGTTCCGCGAGATCAACCTTCGCGGTCAGACCATCGTGATGGCGACGCACGATGTGAAATCAGCTTCCATCGGCGACCGCATCGTGTTCATGCGTGACGGACAGATCTGCGGAGAGTGTCGGCTAAAAGGCTCCGCCATCGCCGAGGAGGACCGGGAAGCAGCCATCCTCTCGTGGGTCTCGGCGCAGGGCTGGTAGCCACATGCGAAGCATTCTGCTGATCGCCTTCGCAAATCTGCGCCGTCGCAAGGGCCAGAGTTTTCTGGTCGGCGCCATTCTGACCCTGTCTGCCCTGATGCTCTACACCGGTATCGGGATCTTCCGTGAGATCGACGGTCCTGTGCACCGGATGCGCGACGTGCAGCGCGCGTCACAACTCACACTGTTCTTCGACCCGCGCATTCACGATCCGGACTCGCTTCGCACCTGGTGGCTCGCGCAGCCGGGCGTGGTGGCGGTCAGCGAACCGCTGGCCACGATTGAACTGCGCGAGGGCGCGTTCTTCAAGGGGCGACAGCTGAGCCGCTTCCTGATGGCCACCGAGCGGCCCGTCACCCCGAGCGATCAGGATTCGATCCGTATCGTCGACGGGCACGCGGCAGCCAGCCCAGGCCCGGGTGAAGTCTGGTTGCCGACCGGACTCGCCGACGAGATGGGCATGCACGCCGGCGACACACTACAGTTTCCCGGCGCCGATGGACTTGCACCGCTCGTCGTCAGCGCGGTCGTGGTCGATCCGATGGCCAGCGGCCTGTTCGCCAACCCCGTGCGGGTCTGGGTCGCCGCAGGAGAGCTGCCCACTCTCATCGCGAGCCGGTCGCTGACCGGCGTCATGCTCCCGGTGCGACTCGAACGCGGCACCGATGCCGACGCCATCTGGGACCGGTACACCCGGTCGCTCGGCGGTGCCTACAGCGGGGGAATGATGTCGGAACGCGACGTGATGTCGTCGTACACGGCGCCGTACGCATTGCTGGGCGGTGTGATCATGGCCTTCTCCGCACTCGGTTTCATCGTCGCGCTCCTCGCAATGCAGGGAACGATCACCAGCGCGGTGGTGGCCGACTACAGGATCATCGGCATTCTACGCGCGCAAGGCTTCCGTCCCACTGACGTTGCCCGCATTTACACGCTGCAGTACCTCGCGCTCGCCGTCATCGCGATCCCCGTGGGTGTGGCTGCCGGCATGCTCATCGTCCATCAGGCGGTCGCGCAGCTCACCAAAAGTGTCGCGACACCAGTCCCCATTGCGCCACTCGCGGCTCTGGCGTTGGTGATGTCGGCTGCGCTGATCGTCCTCGTGTTTCTCTTCGCTGCGCGAGTGACACGCATCGCCGCGCGTGTGCGACCGGCCGACGCCATTCGATTTGGTGCGTCGGCCGGACAGACGGTGGTGTCGACGGGGATACCTCTGCAAAAACTGCGGTGGGCATCGGTTCCGGTGATCGTGGCCATCAAGAACCTTGGCCTGCAGAAGCGCCGCGCCGCGGTGCTCGCGCTGGCGGTGGTGTTCGCAACGCTGGCGGCTGCGCTGGCCGTCAACCTCGACTACACCTTTGGCCGCATGTCGACGCACCTCGCCGATTTCGGCTTTGATGCCGCTGACGTGCGCGTGACGCGAGCTGGTCGCCGATTCGGGCTGCGACATGATGACCTGATGCAGATGCTGAGCACGCGCCCGGCGGTGAAGGCCGTCGCGACATGGGGCACCATGGACGGCATGTTCCCGCTCGACACGAGCGGCGCCACACGACTGGTCTACGGCATGGTCGTCGACGGCGACATGGAGGGGCTCGGCTTTCGTAATCTGCGTGGACGCAATGCGACGGGGCCAGGCGAGATGTCGCTCGGCGTACGCACCGCGGAGGAACTCGGGCTCGACATCGGCAGCACCGTCACGGTGCAACTGCTTGGCGCGCCAGTCGTGCTGTCCGTGGTTGGTGTGTATCAATCCATCAACAACACCGGCCATGGCTTTCGCTTCCGGCTCGAGGCGGCGCATCAGGCAAATCCATTATGGTCACCGAGTGAGTATTCGGTCGCCCTGGCGTCTGGCACGAACGTCGAGCGATTCATCAGCAGCCTCGAGGCCGAATATGGCGAAGCCGTCGACGCCAAGCCGGGCGATTTTTTCATCCGCGACCAGCTGGTACAGATCATCTTGGCGCTGCGCTTGACGAACGGGTTTCTGGCGTTCGTGTTTCTCATCGCGGCCGCCGTGTTCATCGTCAATACGACACTGCTCACCATCGTCGAGAACCGGCAGGTATTCGGCATTCTCAAGACGACCGGCATGACGCCGGCCCAGCTGAGGTCCTCGATCGTGACTGGCGTCGGCGTTCAGGCTGTGACCGGTGTGGTCGTGGCGCTGGCGCTGTGGTTCCTCACCGCGCGCGCGATGCTGTCCGGTCTCTTCGGCACCGTGGGGCTGGTCTCCTTTCCGCTGGAGAACTGGGGGATCGGCATGGCCGCGCTGGTTCCCTTCATCGTTGTGTTCTGCCTTGCGAGTGCCTGGTGGCCGTCGCGCCAGGTACTCGCGATCAACCCGCGCACCCTGATCGTCGAATGAGGCGCGTACTTCTTTTCGCACTCGCGGCGCAGGTCGTGCTGACGTCGCCCGCGGCGGCACAGCGCGCGACGCCGCGCGCCGTACGCGATTTGCTCGACCGTTTTCTCGCGCGTCACCTGAGCGAGATTCCGGTGCCGGGGTTCTCGGCGGTGGTCGTGAAGAACGGAGCCGTCATCCTGAGCAAGGGTTACGGCGTTGAAGTCGCGGGTACCAGACGCCGTATGACGTCACAATCACCAGTGGCCATCGGCTCGCAAACCAAGTCGATCACCGCGATCGCGATCATGCGGCTCGTCGAGGCAGGCAGGATTGATCTCGACGCGCCGGTGGTGCGCTACCTCCCATGGTTCCGCACCGCCGACAACCGCGGCGGCGAGATCACGGTCCGCATGCTCCTGCACAACACCTCGGGCATCCCCAGCGCGGACACGTGGGTCTACAGCCAGGACAGCGATGAGGCCGCAGTCGAGCGCGAGGTTCGGGGACTCTCGTCCGTGTCGCTCGCCCGCGCGCCAGGCACCTCATTCGAGTATGCCAACGAGAACTTCAGCATCGCCGGTGCAATCATCGAGGCCGTCTCCGGCATGCGCTACAGCGCGTTTCTCGAGCAGGAGTTCTTTCGACCGCTGGGCATGACCCACTCGAGCACCGCTCGTGATCGGTTCAAGGAAATTGGCGCGCTATGGGGACACTTTGCAGAACCGAACGGCGTCACGCCGGCCGGCCCGCGATTTCTGGCCGCAGCGCTCGCCGCCGGCAGTGAACTGCGGATGACGTCGGACGACATGGGGAAGTTCCTCGTGATGCTGCTCCGCAACGGAATGGCGGGCCGCTCGCGATACCTGAGCGAGGCCTCGGTTGCGCGACTCTTCGTGCCGGGGAGCATCACGACGGTGGCACTGCCCGAAATGGGTGTGAAGGGAGGCAAGTCGGGATACGCGATGGGATGGGTCGTCGTCAACGCCGACGGCCGAACAGTGATCAACCATGGCGGCAGCGCGATCGTGATGAGTTCGTGGACCATCATCGACACGCTGACGGGTACCGCGGCCAGTGTGCTCTATAATGGGCCGACGCTCGACGCGTACCGCTACCCGGGTCAGCTCTGGCTGGTGAACAACCTGCTCCATATCGCCAATGGTGAGCCGCTGAGCAACTTCGCTCGGCCCACCGAGTCCGACCCGACGCGCAACACCTTCGAACTCGCGGCGGCGAACTTCGATCGATACGTCGGCAGCTATCTCTCCGGTGACGGCTTTCGCGCGAACATCGCCAAGGCCCCCGATGGCCGCCACCTGAGGTTCAGCATGGATGCCGGCGCAACGCGCAATCGCTCCGAACTGGATTTTCTCAGTCCTCCGAGTGCAGTGCTGCGCAACATCACGGGATCGGCACCGATCACATTCACGATCACGCAGGGCGGCGTGGTGACCGGATTCTCAGGTGGCCTTCCGGGTGGCGTCTACCGAAAGCGCGGCAACGACGATATGGCGCGGGTCCAGGAACTCAAGTCGCCAAGTGGGCGTGTCGGCATTCAGTTACCGCGGAATTGGGTGGCCATATTTCGTGGCGATTCATTCGTGGCACACCGCGGTTCGGACGCAACGACTCGCCTGAGCGGTGCACTCTCCGGCAGCCCAGGCATGGTGCCGACCGCAGCGCGCCTGTCCACGCGGTCGGAGACCATCGGTCTCTACGAGTGGACGCGGCGCACCTGGACC
>Ga0209591_10003874_pt1 | contig 17192 bp, 12 predicted proteins | sample MAT01_FD_187207 | JGI IMG/M metagenome (GOLD analysis project Ga0209591, IMG submission 187207) | Freshwater microbial communities from Lake Fryxell liftoff mats and glacier meltwater in Antarctica - MAT-01 (SPAdes) (version 2) | ecosystem: Environmental > Aquatic > Freshwater > Ice > Liftoff... | reverse complement strand
CTCCGTGCCTTTCCGCCCACGCCGCGGATCTATGGCGCGTCAGGAGACAACCGGTTGTTTCTGAATTTGCTGAGCTATCCCTATTACATGGATGAACAGTCCCCGTTGTTTTCACCGACAGTGTTCAACTTCTTCAAGCCGGGCTTCGCGAAACCGGGCGCGATCACCACGGCCGGTCTGGTTTCTCCGGAATTTCAGATTTATGACGACGTCACGGCCATGCAGGAGTCGAATCGCAACTACACGCTGATCTACAGCAATATTACGGTCACCGAGCCGGTCCCCACGGGCATGACGATCAAACTCGATTTGAGCGAGCCGCTCGCGATTCTCACCGCCACGACCCCGGTCCGCACCCGGGCGGAAGCCCAGGCGGTGTTAGTGGAGTACTTCAACCAGCGGCTTCTGGGCGGGATGATGTCAGCCTTCCTGCGGCAGAAAATCCTCGATTCATTTACCGCAGCCGCGACCGCCGCCTCCAACCCCCTCACCTACACTTCCGCCAACGAACTCAAACGCGTGCAAATGGGGCTCTACCTCGTGATGTTCTCCCCGGAATTCAACGTTCAGCACTAAACAAAAAATATTCTCATGAACACCAGACGCGAATTTATCGGGCAGGCCACGTGCGCCGGCTTCAGTCTCGCCGGCATGCTCTCGACCATGGGCACCCTGCGCTTGTTTAATGCCTCGCTTTCCGCGCAGACGATTCCCTTCGACACGGACTTCAAGGCGCTGATCTGCCTCTTCCAATATGGCGGCAATGACGGCAATAATCTCATCATCCCCATGGATGCCTCCGGCTATGCGGCCTATGCGACTGCGCGGGGCGCAGCTTTGGCGTTGCCGAGCACGAATTTGAACGCCCTCACGTTGCCGGCGGGAGATGGGCGCAGCTTTGGTCTGCATCCTTCCATGCCCCGTCTGGCCGGACTCTTTAACGCTGGCAAGGCAGCAGCCATTGCGAATGTCGGCACGTTGGTCGGTCCGCTGGACAAAACTAAATATAAGAAGGGAGGCGCCGGAGTGCCGCCTTATTTGTTTTCACACAGCGACCAGCAGGTCCAGTGGCAAACTTCCGTGCCTGATTCTCCACTCAAAGTGGGTTGGGGTGGTCGGCTGGCTGATATGACCCAGGCGCTCAACACTGGCTCCCAGATTTCGATGAACCTCTCGCTCGCAGGGGAAAATTATTTCCAGGTGGGCAACGAGGTTTTCCAATATCCCCTGAACACCAGCGGCAGCATCGGGCTGACCAATTACACGAGTACTTCCACGCCGACCAAACAACAGTATGCGGCCGTTCAAGCCGTGGTCGGTCACAGTTACGGGCATGTTTTCGAGCAGGAATACGTCAATGTCATGGGCCGGGCCATTGGTAACGACACTCTGCTGAAAGGCATACTAGATCCTAGCAAAATTCCCCTATATAATGAAAAGTTCGTCGCTTCGACTACCAGTGGTCTCGGCACGGCCAATCCGACGCTCAATCCGGTGGCGTCCCAGCTGCGCATGATTTTGCGCATGATTGCGGCCCAGAAGGCGCTGGGTATGAAGCGGCAGATTTATTTTGCGGCGGTCGGCGGCTACGACACCCATGACAACCAACTGACTGGGCAGGCAAAATTGCTCGGCCAACTGGACAATGGTCTCGCTGATTTCAATCAAGCGGTCGCGGATCTGGGCATGGCGAACAATGTGACCACCTTCACCGCGTCCGATTTCAGCCGGACCTATGCAGGTAATATCACCGGCTCCGATCATGCGTGGGGCAATCATCACTTTGTCACGGGTGGGGCGGTGAAAGGCGGGCAGATTTATGGTAACATGCCAGACCTGACGCTCGGGGGACCGAATGATACGGGCAGTCGTGGCTCGTGGATTCCCGGTATCTCGACCGACGAATATTCCGCCACGCTGGCCAAATGGTTCGGCATCAGCCCGGGCAACATGGCCATGGTCCTGCCGAATATCGGTCGCTTTGCTCAGCCTGATCTCGGTTTCATGCTATGATCGCGCTCGAAGCCACCGTGGGGGCGGGCGGGCGCTCAGGCGAACATCCCGCTCAATTTTCCTCGGGCTCTTTTCCCGGACAAGCGGTGGGCCGAGAACCCTCGTTGTTATCGTCCTGTGGTCGTCACGATAAAGCCCACTGCTGCGGAAAATGCGGCCGGGCGAAGTCCGACTTAAATCACGCCGGTGTTTCATCCGAGCCATCCGGCGCGAGGCTCCACTCAATTTCTCCTGCGCACCAACCGGCAGCTTGCTCATGAAAACGCGCCAAGTTTTGGGAGCAGGTGCGATTCTTGCCCTTGTTTCACTCGTAGTGGTAATGCTGCGTCACGATGACGTCGCCGAGTCGGCGCGCAGCCCTGCCTCGCAAAAATCACCCGCGCCCAATCCGGCTCAGCCGAAACCGCTTGAGTCACGGACGGCAAATTCACCAGTAAACGACTTAATTATTCCCACGCGCGACCAAGTGGAGGGGCAGCCGGCGCTAGTTGCCCCACATCTGAGTGAGCTGACCACGACTGAGTCACCCGCGTTGGCCGACAAGATTGGTTCGCCCAATACCCCGCCAGAACAAGAGGCCAAGGTTGTGTTGGATCTGCTCAAACTTTATCGCCGTTTGTTTGGGACGTACCCGGCTGGTGAAAACAACCACCAGTTCGTGAACGCCCTGCTCGGTGCCAATAAAGAAAAACTGCCGTTGCTCCCGCACAATCATCCGCGACTCAACGCCCAGGGCGAGCTGGTCGATGCTTGGGGCACCCCATTCTTTTTCCATCAGAATTCCCGGAACTCAGTCGAGGTAAGATCGGCCGGCGCCGACCGACTCATGTATACCAGCGACGATATCTTGGCGGGCCGACCTTCGCCTACGGGCGACTCATCGGCAGCTCCCGGCGACATGGCAACGGACGGTTAAAGAATCATCCGAATAACATTCTATCGGGAACGTCGTTTGGAGTGATGGCCGAGCTCCCGCGAGACTGCGACCGCGTCGGTCTCGCAGGAACTCAACCTCCAGCGCCTGATTTTCATGCCATCGTATGTATCCGTTTGATAGGGTGCTGTTCGTGCGCTTCATCGAACCGAAAAAACATACGGTGGCCAAAGGCGGGCGGAGCGGTTTTGCTGATCGCCGCCCGGTTGCTACAAACCGGCCGTGATAATAAATCGGCGGAATATTTTCATTAATGACCGAGTCACTGATCGAAATGATCATTTCGATAGTATATAATCCCGAACTTAAATAGGGCTAAATACCCATTAAGTTAGCCTTTCGACTAAGAAATTAATCCCTGAGCACTGTGTTCCTCAATAGGTGGAGTATGACTCAACAGAAAAGAATTTTGTTAGAGAAGAATATCTATAAAATATCCGCTTAAGTAACTAATGTTAAAGTAAATAAAAAATATAATATAGATTAACTACCCTGCGTTATGAGTATTTAAAACCTTAAATTCACACTGCTCGTAACAAACATGAAACATTGTACAAAAACGAATATCCGACACTTCTAATATATGATTAATAACGATTTATATTTAAACCACGAAACGATTAGGTATTTTCATCCGTTTTAATAGGTTTATTACTTGCGATTTCGCAATATTACACTCAATCACATGGCCGACACGGAAATGTTACACACAAACATATTTATAATCCGACATAAAATCGTTGGCATAACCTCTCAAAACAAATCTGACGATTTTGATGAATCATTTAAGCAAAGCCTCCAAAGAGAAAACCAAGTAATTTACTCATATTTCCAATCCACTTCGACACACAACCTCGAAGCGTAAGCCCTATAAAAATCAAGTCTAGGTACAAAAAACTGAATGTACGATAAGGCTAACTCAAGATTCGGGCGAGAAACTCCATCCATAATTCACCAGCACCTTTTTTCCCATGGAATACATTTGTATCAATTCCCCCTCTTTGTCTGGTTATCAAACCTACTCATCAACTATGCCTTTTTGGAAACGCACCATCGATATCACCTGCTGCTTGTTAGCTATGCCAATTCTTGGCGTTTGCACCTTGTTCGTAGCAATCATAACCAAGCTTGTTGCACCAGGTCCCATCCTTTTTAAGCAGGAGCGGATTGGCTATCAAGGAAAGCGCTTCAAAATCTACAAATTCAGGACGATGCATGTCGCCGCCGACACCGGTATCCATCAAAGCTATTTCAAGGATTTGATGCAGACGAATGTTCCGATGACCAAGTTGGATGCCATCGGTGATAAACGCCTGATTCCCTTGGGTTGGATATTCCGCGCAACTGGTCTCGATGAACTACCCCAATTGCTCAATGTGCTCCGGGGCGAAATGAGTCTCGTGGGACCGCGTCCATGCATTCCAAGTGAGTACGAAGAATACCTCCCTTGGCAGCGTGAACGTGTCAATGCCACTCCCGGATTAACCGGTCTCTGGCAGGTTTCAGGGAAGAACAGAACCACTTTTGATGAGATGGTTCGCTTCGATATCAAATATGCCCGTAACGTAGCGCTCGGCCAAGATATCAAAATAATCCTGGGGACGATACCCGCACTTTTTCAGCAAGTGGGAGATACCGTCAAAAAACGCAAATCCACTTCCACGGCAGCTTCAGCTCAAATTGGCAGTCTCCCAAAGCAAACCAACCCAGCCAGCAATCGCTGATCCGTCGCTAATTGCGTGATTTTGATACAGGGGCTTGCTATGGCCCGGCGTTTCAGTTTGTAAATATTTCCATGAAGAAACCTATTTCTGTTGGCGTCGTTGGCTGCGGCTACTGGGGACCTAATCTGATTCGCAATTTCCGTTCGCTGGCTGACTGCCGTTTAAAATCTATCTGTGATGTGAGCGAAGACCGCTTGCGGCATCTCCAATCACTTTATCCCGAGGTGGAAACAGAGACGAAATACGACAAACTGCTCGGCGATGCCAGTCTCGACGCCATCGTCGTCGCCACGTCAGTCAAACATCACTTCCCCATGGCCAAGGCCAGTTTGCTGGCCGGTAAACACACGTTTATCGAGAAACCCATGGCCGCCTCCCTTGAGCAATGCGAAGAACTGGTCGCTCTCGCGAAAAAGCAGGGACTCATTCTCATGGTCGGCCACACTTTCCTGTATTCACCCGCAGTACGTAAGATCAAAGAGCTCGTCGACAAGGGTGACGTGGGAGAAATACGATACATTTCAGCGCGCCGTTTAAATTTAGGTCTGTTCCAAAAAGACATCAATGTCGCCTGGGATTTGGCCCCTCATGATATCTCGATTATTTTGTATATCATGGGAGAAAATCCCATCAGCATCAATTGCCGGGGCGCCGCGCATGTGACTCCGGGAATCGAAGACGTGACGACGATGAACCTGCACTTCTCCGACGAAAAAACCGCCACGATCCAAAGCAGTTGGCTCGATCCGAAAAAAGTGCGGGAGATGACCATCGTCGGCAGCAAACGCATGATTGTTTACGACGACATCGTCGCTCAGGAGAAAATTAAAATTTTCGACGTTCGCGTTGATCGGCCACCGCACTACGACACCTTCGCGGAGTTCCATTATGCTTATCACTACGGCGACACCTATAGCCCGTACATCAAGCAAGACGAACCACTGAAGACCGAATGTCAGCACTTCTTGGATTGCATTCGCAACGGCAAGACGCCGATCACGTCAGGCGCCAAAGGCCTCGAGGTGGTACGAATTCTCGAAGCATCTTCCGCCTCACTAAAGTTGAAAGGCGCCCCCATCGATCTCCCGCATGGTTCTCGAGAGGGTCGTTCATCGAGCGTATCAAACCCACCGATGAAATCATCCAAGTCCACGCCACCGATGCCCGTCTCCCGCGGAAAGTAATCCTAAATTTACGCCGAGTATCCGATCTGCCAATTTTTGACCACCGCGCTTAATCCTGCATGAATCCTGCCCCGAACCCCCATCAACTCATCTCCCCTGACGTAATATTGGGCCAGGACGTCAAGATCTTCGGTTTCGTGAATCTCTATGGTTGCGAGATCGGTGATGGGTCAAAGATCGGCACCTTCGTCGAAATCCAGCGTGGCGCAAAAATCGGTCGACGCTGCAAAATTTCCAGCCACACCTTTATTTGCGAAGGCGTCATGATTGAGGACGAAGTATTCATCGGTCATGGCGTGACTTTCACCAACGACCTCCTCCCTCGCGCCACCAACGCCGACGGCAGTCCGCAAACCGATGCTGATTGGAAATGCGCAAAGACCTTCATTAAAAAAGGCGCCTCCATTGGCTCAGGGGCAACTTTGCTCTGCGGTATCACCGTAGGTGAAAGAGCCGTTGTCGGCGCCGGCGCGGTGGTCACCAAGGACGTTCCTCCCGGCATGATTGTCGTCGGCAATCCCGCCAAGGTTCTTCGTGCCGTCTAAGTCACCCGGAGTTTCTTTTTTTCATCTTAACCTTCCACTTACTCCCACATGTCCTCCGTCAAAGTCCCCTTCCTCGACCTAAAAGCCCATCACGATCCCATCCGCCAAGAAGTCATGGCTGCGATGAACGCCGTGATCGACGAAAACGCCTTCGCCGGCGGCAAGTTCGTCAACAAATTCGAGGAAGAATACGCCAAGTTTTGTGATACGAAATTTTGTATCGGTGTCGCCAACGGCACGGACGCCCTCTGGTTTGCCCTGCTCGCGAAAGGGATCGGCCACGGCGACGAAGTCATCACCGTCCCCATGACCTTCATGGCCACGGCTGAAGCGATCACCTATGCGGGCGCCAAGCCGGTCTTCGTGGATATCGATGAGCAGACCTACACGATGGATGCGAGCCAAGTGGAAGCGGCCATTACTCCACGCACCAAGGCAATCATTCCCGTGCACCTCTTCGGCCAGTGCGCCGATATGGATCCCATTCTCGCCATCGCGAAAAAACACCATTTGATCGTGATTGAAGATGGCGCGCAATCCCAAGGTGCCCTCTACAAGGGCCGCAAAGCCGGCTCCATGGGCCATGCCGGGGCCACCAGTTTTTATCCAGGCAAAAATCTGGGGGCTTGGGGTGAAGCGGGCGGCATCACCACGCAGGACGCCGACTACCGTGAACGCATGGTGATGTTCCGCGAACACGGCCAAAAGAAAAAATATTTCCACGAGGTCGTCGGCTGGAACGGTCGCATGGATGGCATCCAGGCTGCCGTTCTGAGCGTGAAACTCAAATATCTGGAAAACGCGAACAACGGCCGTCGTCGCGCGGCCGCCCGCTACAATCAGTTGCTGGCCGGCACCCCCGGCTTGGTGCTCCCGGTTGAAGCGGCCTATGCCCATCACGTTTATCACATCTATGCGGTGCGCGTCAGCCAACGCGACGAATTGATGAAACAACTCGGCGATCGCGGCATCAGCACTGGCATCCATTATCCGGTGTGCGTGCATCTCCAGAATGCCTACGCCAATCTCGGACACGAACGCGGCAGCTTCCCCGTGAGCGAAGCCTGTGCTGATTCCTATCTTTCGCTCCCCCTGTTCCCTGAGTTAACCGATGCGCAAATCGATGCCGTGGTCCGCGAGCTCAAAACCTGCCTAGCCGCACGCACGAGCTGACCAATCTGAAACGAAATTTGCCCCATGCTCACTGTCGAAACACCCGCCTCTGAGGCGTTCGGCGGCATCGGGGTTTCGGGCCGGCTTGCCCGATCAACGCTAACTGATTGGTTAATCGTTAACCGTAGATTCGCTCATCCAGCATATACTGGTTCCGCGATGTCAGGACAATCGCGACAATCAATTCCTGTTTTATGGCGCACGCTGATTTCCAGCCCTCTCCATTCGGCTAGTCACTGCACTATTCCCATAGACTCCTTAACCATTCGAGTTAGCGTGATCGCTTCTATGCACACCCCTCTTTCCGTCTATTGACCAATTCTCGCACATGGAAAACATAACTGCTACAAACACTGGGCCCGGTCTGCAATTAGGCGACATCTACTATCTGCTGTTTCGGCACAAATGGAAAATCATCATCTGCACGGCGCTGGGCCTGATAGGCGCGAGCCTGACCTACCATCGCCGGCCGCCCCATTACAGATCCGAAGCCAAGCTTTACATCAAATACGTTTTGGATAGCCAGACACTCGGTACGATTGATACGGCCAGGATGAAATCCGTAGATGAGCGCGGCGAGAATATCATAACCTCCGAGGTCCAGATTCTTACCAGCATGGATCTTGTTAAAGATGTCGCGAAGAGTATCGGTCCGGAAAAAATCGCGCCAAATATAACTGAGCCAAGTCAGTTGAATGCCGCGATCTGGGCGATTCGTTCAGGCCTTTTCGTTGAACCCCAACCAAGAAGCAATGTGATCAGTATAGTATTCGATCACTCGAACCCGGCGATCGTGCAACCAGTACTGGATGAGATTATTAAACTCTATCAAAAAAAGCATATCGAGGTGCATAGCTCCAACGGTCCGATGGGCGATATGTTATCGAAGGAGACGGACCAACTGCGGGCCCACCTCGCGCAAACCGAAGAAGACCTGCGCAAAGCCCGCATAAAAGTAGGCGTAATTTCCCCGGAAGAATCTAAAAAAGCCTATGCCGCGTTGATCACCAACCTCAAACAGGAGATTTTCACCGCCCAAGCCCAATTGGCCGAACAAACCGCCATACTCCAAGCCATCAGCACGAATCAGCCTTCGCGCGGGGAAGACGATAAAAACCAACCGCTGATTCCACCGGAGGCGATCCAAGCACACCGAGATGTAATCGCCCGACTTGAAGCCCTCCGCAAACGAGAGCAAGACCTGCTCATTCAATTCACGCCGGAAAACACCCGCGTACAAGATATCCGGAAAATGATGGTCGAAGTCGATAACCGGAAAACTCAACTCGAGACAGAATTTCCGCAGATCAACCTCCGCGCGGTGATCGTAACCGACTCCAATCGAGACCAAGTCAATAAAACCATCGCGCAGATCGCCGACACCACCGCACTCTTGGCCTCCACCGAAGCTAAAATAAAAACGCTTCGCCAGCAATATGAGCAGGTACAGGCGGAAGCGACCGCTCTTGACCAAATGGAGGGATCGATCGTCGAACTACGGCGTCAACAGGAACTCGAGGAAAAAAACTATCTCAAATTCTCCGAAACGCTCACGAAATATCGCAGTTCCGATGCCCTAGGTTCCGATCGGGTATCTAATATCAATCAAATTCAAGCTCCGACTCCGCCCATCAGAGATTGGTCCAAGACCTACAAAATCATCGCGGGAATCGCGGCTGGCGGTTTGGTTTTAGGTCTTGGTTGGGCTGTACTCATTGAATATGTTTTTGATCGCAGTATCCGCCGGACCAATGATGTGGAGCAGTCACTCAAACTCCCTCTCTTCCTCGCGATTCCCAGACTGACGCTGGGTTCGCCACAAAATGCCCTCACGAATAAGGACGTCAAATTGCTCCAAAATTCGGATCCCTCGGATACGAGCGAGTCCATGGTCCCACAGGAGGAGGCGAACATCCTGAATCCCTATTTCGAAACTTTGCGTGACCGGCTGATTGCCTACTTCGAAAGCATCAATTTGCGCCATCGGCCCAAATTAATCGCCGTTACCGGCCTTGGCAAAGAAAGCGGGGTCAGCATGACTGCCGCCGGTCTCGCCCGCTCTCTTTCGGAAACCGGTGAAGGCAACGTCCTGTTGGTCGACATGACCCAAAAAAAAGGGGAAGGCACCGCCGTTCCCTTCTTCCAAGGCAAAGCCATTGCCGACATTGATCATATTTTGGACAGCCGAATTTCCACCAAGAGTGAAAATAAACTTTTTGTCGTCTCCGAAGGTTCCACCAGTGAAAAACTTTCGCGACAACTCCCGCAACGTTTCAGCCAACTCGTCCCCAAACTCAAAGCCAGCAACTTTGACTACATCATTTTTGATATGCCGCCCGTGAGTCAAATCAGCGTCACGCCCCGTTTGGCCGCCGCGATGGATATGGTGCTTCTGGTGGTGGAGTCGGAAAAAACCGATCGCGAAATGGCCCAACGAGCCGCCGCCCTGCTCAGCAAGGCGAACGCCAATGTCGGCGTGATCCTGAACAAAACCAAAACCTACGTTCCCGGAAAACTCTTTAAGGATCGGGAATTCTTTTTGGATTCCTGATTCACTGGACGCCCCTCAGCTCGTTTTCCTTCATGCTTCGTCGCCATATTTATTATTGGATAAAGCCGTTTGTCCCCCGGCGGATTCGTCTTGGCATACGCCGCTGGTTCGCCGAACGCCGACTGGCGAAGCTCTCGGGAGTCTGGCCGATTTTACCCGGCTCAGAGTCCACCCCACCCGACTGGCCGGGCTGGCCAGAAAAAAAACAATTTTCCTTCGTCATCACCCACGATGTGGAAGGCCCCGCCGGGCTGGCCAAGTGCCGCCAGCTCGCCGAATGCGAAATGAAACTGGGTTTTCGCTCCTCCTTTAATTTCATCCCCGAAGGCTCCTACTCCGTGCCGGCAGAGCTGCGCGCCTGGCTGCTGGAGAACGGTTTTGAAGTCGGGGTGCATGATCTCCATCACGACGGAAAACTTTATACCTCCAAAAAGACCTTCCAGGAGAACGCTCTCCGGATCAACTCTTACTTAAAAGATTGGGGTGCGGTCGGCTATCGCTCGGGCTTCATGCTGCGCAATCTCGATTGGCACCATGAGCTGGAAGTCGAGTACGACGCCACCACGTTTGATACCGACCCCTTCGAACCCCAGCCGGATGGCGTGGGCACAATTTTCCCTTTTCTGATCCTTCCGACCAAACCGAAAAAGACCGGCGTTAACGGCGATGAAGCGAAGTCGTCACGCGCCACATCGCGGCCGGCGAAAAAGGGCTACGTCGAACTGCCCTACACGCTTGCCCAAGACTCGACGCTGTTTCTCCTCTTCAAGGAAAAGACCCCCGCGCGCTGGCTGCTCAAGCTGGATTGGGTCGCCCAACACGGCGGGATGGCGCTCGTGAACGTGCATCCGGATTACCTCCGATTCGACGGTGAAAAACCTTCCCCCAATACTTTCCCCGTCGCATATTACACCGAACTCCTCGAAGCAGTTAAAAACAAATACCCGGGCCGTTACTGGCAGCCTCTGCCCCGTGAATTGGCCAGCTGGTTTCGATCAACCTGCCCTGCCGTGCCTCCATCCCTTTCGTTCACCAACCCCACCGCATCGACCGTGCCTTCGCCCGGCACCATGGATTATTCCGGCCTAAGGGGCAAACGCGCCGCCGTCCTCCTATACTCCAGCTACCCGGGCGATCCCCGCCCCTACCGCGCCGCTCGCGCCATGTACGAAGCCGGGATGGAAGTGGATATGTATTGCCTGGGCGACAAAGCCGTCCAGCCACCGCATGAAGTATTGGATGGAGTGGATGTCACCCGGATTCCGCTCAAGCACAAGCGCAGCGGGGCCCTGATGTATTTCCTGCAATACGGCCGGTTCATCACTTCCGCATTTTGGTTTCTCACCAAACGCAGTTTTCAAAAGAAATATGATGTCGTCCATGTCCACAACATGCCCGACATTCTGGTTTTCAGTACGCTGATCCCCAAGCTGCGCGGCGCAAAGATCATCTTGGATCTGCACGACCCGATGCCGGAACTCATGATGACGATCTATGGCGTCAAGCCAGGCAGCATGGTGGTCAGCTTACTCAAGTTCCTCGAGAAGGCCAGCATGCGCTTCGCCAATTCCATCGTCACGGTCAATGAAGCGTGCCGGAAAATTTTCTCCGCCCGCAGTTGTCCGGCAGAGAAAGTCCATGTGGTGATGAACGCGCCCGACGAGAAAATTTTCCAGCCCCGGGAACTCGCGACTCTCACCCCGCCGGCTCGCTCCAGCGCCACGCCCTTCGTGATCATGTATCATGGCTCCTTGGTGGAACGCCATGGCTTGGATCTCGCGGTCGACGCGCTGGCCAGCATCAAGCCCTCGATCCCGAATGCCGAGCTGCACATCTACGGCTCACGCAACTCCTATCTCGAAGAAGTCCTCGCTTCGCCCACGGCCACCAGTCTCGGAGCGGCCGTGAAATATATTGGTTCCAAGAGCCAGCAGGAGATTGTCGCCGCCATCAATGGCTGCGATGTGGGCATTATTCCCAACCGCCGCAGTATTTTCACCGAACTCAACACGCCCACCCGCATCTTCGAATATCTTTCACAGTCGAAGCCCGTCATCGCCCCGCGCGCCCCCGGCATTCAGGATTATTTCGGTCCCGATGATTTGATCTATTTCGAACTGGGCGACGCCGTCGATTTGGCCGCCAAGCTCACCTACGTCTATCAGGAACCGGCGGCGGTTGCCGCCATCATCAAACGCGGGCAATTGATCTATCGCCAGCATGACTGGGCCCATGAAAAGGCCCAGTTGATGAATCTCTTCACCAAAACGCTCGGCGTCGCCCATTTGCCGGCAGATAAATCACCCGCAACTGTCCGGACCCGAGGTGACGAATGATTGGCGTACTTGTCCGACCAGCTGAGATAAAAGCGGCCAGGGAATTTTTCGAGCTGTGCAAAACCCCATGGGAGTTTTGCCAGACTAGCCGCTCGTATGAAATAATTCTTTCCACCACGGGATCGACGGCCAGCAAAGCCACCCGACTGCTTTTGGTTTTCGACCCTCCCGCTCAGGACCATGCAGCCCGAGATAAACCCGGCACCGAATCACGGCAAGCCAGCCGGGCGCTATCATATGGCAATGATCGTCTGCCGCTTTTCGGAGCGACGACCACCTTTCCCCAAAGCACTTCCCGGCTTCTCGTGGATGAAGTGACTCGCGAATCCGTCATTCATGCCCAGCGGCATGAGGCGATCACGGTAATCCGTATCGGTTATAATCTTTTTGCCGAGGTTCGCCATCTGTTGTCCACGGGCCAGCCCGCCGCTCATGCCGGCACCGCCACCTTGGAACTGCATGTCCAACTGCTCCGTGATCTGATCACCCGAGCTGGGCTGCCCCTGGTGGAAATTCCGCCTCTCCCCGGCGACCACGATTTTATCGTTTGCCTCACGCATGATATCGACAATCCGGTGCTGCGAAATCATTGCGGCGACAACACCATGATCGGGTTTCTTCATCGGGCCACGCTCGGCTCCTTGATGCAGGCCGCCCGAGGCAGAATCCCGGTCGGACGCATGATCCGCAATTGGGCGGCGGCCATCCGGCTGCCTTTTGTATATCTGGGATTGGCCCGGGATTTTTGGAGCGAGTTTGATCGCTACCTGCAGATTGAAGCCGGCCTCGCCACCACCTATTTTTTCATTCCGGAACGAGACAACCCGGGTAAGAAAAAAAACGGCTCCGTCCCGGCGAAGCGCGCCTGCCGTTACACCTTGGCCGAATTGCAGCCCCAGATGCAGCGCATACTCGCTGCCGGTAATGAAATCGGCCTGCACGGCTTGAATGCCTGGTTCGATTCGCCCAATGCCCAGCGGGAAAAATCGCTGATCGCACCCGTGACCCGTTCGACCGAAATCGGACTGCGCATGCATTGGCTCTACTTCGACGAAGGTTCGCCCGCCGTGCTCGACCAAGCCGGTTTCGCGTACGATTCGACCATCGGTTACAATCAGACAATCGGGTTTCGCGCCGGCACCACCCAGGTTTTCCGCCCCCTCGAAGCCGAACAGCTGTTGGAGTTGCCGCTCCACGTCATGGATACGGCGCTGTTTTATCCCGACTACCTTAATCTCGATGAACCCGAGGCCTATCGTCGCGTCACCGAAATCCTGGAAAACTTCACCCGGTTCGGCGGCGCGTTTACCATTAACTGGCATGATCGCAGTATCGCTCCGGAAAGATTATGGGGCGAATTTTATATAAAACTGCTCACGACCTTAAAACAACGCAGCGCCTGGTTTGCCACCGCCGGACAAGCCGTGGGTTGGTTTCGCCAGCGTCGAGCCGCGGCCCTTCAGGTCGAAGTCGAGGCCTCCGGAGCCGTCAGGGTGCGCACGCATTTAACTAAACTTGACTCCACTCTTCCCGGCCTAAGAATTCGCGTTCACCGACCGCATATCAACGACTCGAACCAGCCCTTGGCGGCCGGCCCTGACTTAGGATTTGTGGACACCCCCTTTAACACCAGCACCGAACTTCTCATCGCATTATGAACACCAAAAAAATCGTCGTAGCCCAAATCGGTTGCGGTTATTGGGGACCCAATCTCGTTCGCAATTTTTCCGCTCTTGCCAACTGCTGGGTGAAGTACGTCGTCGATTCCAGCGCCGAACGCCGCGCCTTCGTCGAGTCCAACTTTCCGAAAACCAAAGCCGTGGATTCAGTCGCCACCGTGCTCAACGATCCGGAAGTCGATGCCGTACTCATCGCCACTCCTGCCGGTTCCCATTACCAACTGGCCAAGGAAGCCTTGCTCGCCGGCAAACACATCTTCGTGGAAAAACCCTTGGCGACGAAGGTGGCGGAAGTGGACGAATTGGCCGTCCTCGCCGCAGCGCGCAAACTGGTCGTCATGGCCGGGCACACTTTCATTTATAATGCAGCCGTCCGCTACGTGAAGAAATTAATCGACGCCGGCGAGTTGGGTGAAATCCGCTACATCTACAGTCAGCGCCTCAACCTCGGACGCATCCGTTCGGACATTGATGCTCTCTGGAATTTCGCGCCGCACGATATCAGCATCATCCAGTATTGGTTGAACGATCTCGAGCCCCTCAGCATTACCCGGAACGGTATGGATTTTATGCAGAACGGCGTGGAGGATGTAGTCTTCCTCAACATGACCTATCCCGGCAAGATCATGGCGAACATTCACGTCAGCTGGCTCGATCCGCAAAAGGTCCGCAAAATGATCGTCGTCGGCTCGAAGAAAATGGTCATCTATGACGACATCGCCGACGATAAGATCATGATTTACGACAAGGGCATCGATCGCAAAGCCGTGCTGGGCGAAAACATGGATTTCGACAGCCCGCGTCAGGTTCAGTTCAACTACCGCAGCGGTGATATTCTGCTGCCGCAGGTAAAATTCACCGAACCGTTGCGCGCCGAAGCCGAACATTTCCTCGACAGCATCGCCAACAGCAAGGTGCCGCTCACCGGCATCGCGCATGCCCGCACCGTCGTCTCCATTTTGGAACGCGCCCGCCCGCATAGCTCCACTCCGTGACCATCATCTCCATGGGTGAACCCAAATTACTTCAGGCGGGCATCGTCAACGTTCGCTTCGGCGAGAACGTCAAGGTCGTCCAACCGGTCAATCTCTACGGCTGCGCGATTGGCGACGACTGCTTCATCGGCCCCTTCGTCGAGATCCAACGCGACACCGTGATCGGCCACCGCTGCAAAATCCAGTCGCACGCCTTCATCTGCGAACTCGTGACCATCGGTGACGATTGCTTCATCGGCCACGGCGTCATGTTCATCAACGACCTCTTCCAAACCGGTGGCCCCGCCCAAGGCCGCAAGGATCTCTGGCGCGCCACCACCATCGGGGCCAAAGTCTCCATCGGCTCCAACGCCACCATTCTCCCCGTCAAGATCTGCGACGGTTGCGTCATCGGTGCCGGCGCCGTCGTCACCAAAGACCTCACCGAGCCCGGCATTTATATTGGCAATCCCGCCAAGCTCCAACGCCGCCTGCCCCCGCTGCCCGCGAAGTAATCGCAGCCCCAGCCCTCCGCCCTCTGTCCTCTGTCTTCCCTCCTCCTCCCTCCGCCCTCCTCCCTCCTCCCTCCGCCCTCAGTCTTCCGCCTTCTGTCCTCCGTCTTCCGCCTTCCGTCCTCCTCCCTCAGTCCTCCGCCTTCCGCCCTCCGTCATCAGTCCTCAGTCCTCCTCCCTCCGCCCTCCGCCTTCCGTCCTCCTCCCTCCGCCCTCAGTCCTCCGTCCTCAGTCTTCCGCCCTCATTCCTCCTTCTCTCAACTCTCAGCTCTAGACTCTCAACTCTCAGCCATCCGCCTTCAGTCCTCCGACCTTCCATCTCCCAGCAACCACCATGAAAATCCCCTTCGTCGATCTGTACGCCCAGTACCTCACCATCAAGCCGGACATTGATACAGCGATTGCATCAGTCATCGCCAATTCAGACTACATCCGTGGCCCGCAGATGGACGCCTTTGAACGTGACTGGGCAAAGATGGTTGGGGTGAAACACTGCGTCTCATGCGCCAATGGCACCGATGCGATCTACATCGCCATGCGTGGTCTCGGCCTGAAGCAGGGTGACGAGGTGATCACGACAGCCCACTCGTGGATCTCCACCACCGAAACGATCACCCAAGCCGGTGGCCGAGTGGTCTTCACGGACACCGATTACGACACCTTCACGATCGACCCAGAATTAATCGAAGCCCGGATCACCCCCAAAACGGTCGGCATTATCCCCGTTCATCTTTACGGACAGGCGTGCGACATGGGAGCGATCATGGCGATTGCCAAGAAACACAACCTCTGGGTGATCGAAGATTGCGCCCAGTCGCACCTCGCCCAATTCCAAGGCCAGCAAGTCGGCACCTTTGGCAATGCCGCCACTTATTCCTTCTATCCCGGCAAAAATCTCGGTGCCTACGGCGATGCAGGCGGCATCGTCACCAATGATGATCGACTCGCCGAATGGATGGCCATCTACGGTCGCCACGGCGGCAAGGGCGAGCATGTCATGGAAGGCATCAACAGCCGGCTCGACGGCCTGCAAGCCGCCGTTTTAAATGTCAAACTGCCCCATCTCCAGTCCTGGACGGAAGCTCGCCGCCGCGTCGCGGGCCGCTACAATGAACTGCTCGGCGGCATTCAAGGCCTTGAGATTCCCAAGGTCGCGACCGGCCGGGACCACGTTTACCATCTCTACGTCATTCGTACCGACAAACGGGACGCCCTCAAGAAGCACCTCGCTGATGCCGGCATATCAACGTCGTTGAACTACCCGAAGGCCCTCCCGTTTTATCCTGCTTACGCATACCTAAATCATACTCCATCTGATTTTCCCATTGCCCACGCCAACCAATCACGCATTTTGTCTCTGCCGATCTATCCAGAGATGACTGATGCGATGATCGAGTATGTCGCTGGTGCCATTAAGCAATTTTTCTCGCGGGTGTAGCTCAACGTCAGAGCGGCTGACTTCCAGTTAGCAGACGGAGTGTTCAATTCCTCCCACCCGCTCCAATAAATCTTCCCTTTTCATTCCCCACCCGACTAGCCCGGATGAATCACACTTGGAGAGAATTTC
>Ga0209591_10003872_pt1 | contig 17193 bp, 19 predicted proteins | sample MAT01_FD_187207 | JGI IMG/M metagenome (GOLD analysis project Ga0209591, IMG submission 187207) | Freshwater microbial communities from Lake Fryxell liftoff mats and glacier meltwater in Antarctica - MAT-01 (SPAdes) (version 2) | ecosystem: Environmental > Aquatic > Freshwater > Ice > Liftoff... | reverse complement strand
TGAATTTGGTTAGCCGATCGCACATTTCATCGACATCATCTTTAGATAATCGCGATTTACACTCCACCGCCACCACCTTCATTCCGTTTACTCCCAAGATATCAATTTCCATCGGACTCCCAGATGAAAGCGGCGATCTCACTCTTTCCATGGTGCGCGTGATTAAAATATCGCGATCGCGAAACATCCGCACCACCGCAGGTCTGACCAACTCTTCCACAAAGCGCCCCCATCGAGTTGTTAAGCCATCAACAGCCTTACTGGTGCGTTCAACTGTTTTTTCTAAACTTGCCATACGGCGATCGGCTTCGACAGTACGGCGATCAGCTTCGGCACGAGATTCTGCAAAACTGCGATCAAATTCGGCTCGTGATTCTGCCATACTGCGCTCAAACTCAGCACGAGATGCTACTAAACCGCGCTCAAATTTTGCATTAGATCGCTCTATTGATTTTTCTGATGCAGCAGTTGATTTTTCTAATGCAGCATTGGTCTGTTCAAATAATTTATAAATATCGGCGATCGTAATTGATTCTGACATGGTCACTTACCAATAAGTCTACTTATCCTATTTTATCGCTGTCGCCACTTGTATTAAGACAAATCAAAACCCAAAAGAGAGAGGCGGCGCACCGCGCCGCCTCTCTCTTTTGGGTTTTATGTCCCAACAAGACTGGCGACAGCTATATTGCGCTCAAATTAGAATCAAGAAAATTCGTTTAGAATTTTGCTAACTCTCACGTCAAGCGCGATCGCATCTCGATCATTACAAAATACTTGAGCGTGCAAGCGGCGATCGCGACATAGCCCGATTACTAAAATATTAATATGCTCAATATAGGCAGCATTCAACGCCGCTTTGCCCTCTTCATATACAAGCGGGATACCCGGCTGGATGATCGCAAGATTTTGAAAAAATTGATTGGTACTAGCAAAGCAGCGATCTATATATTGAGTAAGCAGAGCATTATCTACCTCAGTTTTGCCTTGGATATCACCGAGCGTATAGGCGATCATATCGATAGGAGTGCGATCGCTAATAAACGGACTTGATGAATTTTGCCAAACTTGCTCAGCAGCATCAAGCACATGATTTTGCACAAATAACCTAGTCTTAAAATCCATCGATTCCGCAGGGTCTAAACCCAGATCTGCAAAAACTTGACTAGTCGTAGTGCGAACAAAAGGAATATTGAGGCGATTAGAAATTGCGATCGCAAGCGTGGTTTTACCTGTACGATGTGCGCCACATAGTCCCAAATTACCTTGAAACATCTAAATTAACGCTTAGATTTTGGTGACTTAGGACTCTGAGACTGCTTAGCAGAAAGTTTTTTCAATTTCTGGATTTGCTTTGGGCTTAATCCCGTAAATTGAGCAATCAAATCTGGAGAAATATTAGAGAGCAGCATACTTGAAGCAATCTGATTAACTGCTTCAGCCAAACCTTCAGCTTTGCCTTCAGCCAAACCTTCAGCTTTGCCCTTAGCCAAACCTTCAGCCTTGCCCTTAGCCAAACCTTCAGCTTTGCCCTTAGCCAAACCTTCAGCTAAACCCTCAAGCAAAATATCTTGATAAATTGGTGATTCTTTCATGATTTCACTCCTTAGCAATCTTTGGATGATCTCTTTGTCTAAGGCTATAGCAGATATTATAGCGGTCGAGGCGGCTACGTTACTTTGCAGTTGCCTATTAGAAATGTTGTCAATTTGCCTTGCAACTTGCCTTAATGTTTCTTCTGGGTCGCTGGTTTTTGTTAGCGCGGCAAATGGCAATAGTCCTTGATATTGCTGAAATATTGCTGTGGGTTGTTCCCAAAGACGAATGACATTGAAGTTATGCTTTAGCTCTTTTAGGCTAAAGGTAGTTTCATTTACTAGCGGCGATCGGCTGGGGCTGAGATAAATAACAACTTGATGGACTTCCTTTTTAGGAAATTTACGATATAGCCTGAGTCGGTAATCTGCCATCCGAAAAGGAATGTTTTTATTTGGCTCGGTTTGAAATTCTAGATGCAAAATCATTCCTGCTGATTCTAGGAATATCACTGAGTCAGCGCGAATTGGCTCAACCGATAGTTCAGATGTCTCTAGCTTGGTTAGCGTGATCGATTCTCCTAGTAGCCAACTAGCAAAGTCTGCGGAGAAATTCTCAGCCAAAAATTTACAGATATTATCAATCATGAATAAGCTTTATTTTTAAATCCCAAACACGCGCTTAGCTCTAGCCAAATAGGATTGGCGATCGGCTAAACCATTTGTACCGCCATTGATGATTTTTGTAATCATTAGCACATCATCGCGATCGGCATAACCATTTAGTTTACGAGTATCCCAAAACCAACCCGCACTGAGACAGGCTAGATCAAAATCCGCTAAACGTTGTGGATTGCTAATTAAGTCAACACCCAAGGCTCGACCACAATCTGCATAGTTAGCCCGTCCCGTAACTTGGATCAAGCCACGCCCTTTAAAGCGCACACCATCGCCAACGCGCGTATTACCTAAATCAGTCCGCCATTCATAGGCTGCGCCAGAAGCATACTCCTCGTTAGTGTTAAATCCATCGCTCTCATGTCCTACTTGCGCGAGGAAATGCGCTTTACGGAGAGGTGTCGTGATCGCATAACGTTGCATTGTGTTATTCAAGTGAGGTAGTAGATTTTCAAGGCGATCGCGTCGGGAGTAGGGGGCGATCGCACTTAGTTGTTCTTGAGTAATCAAGCCTGAAGTTGTAACTAGACTAGATGCGGTAGCACGGGGATATAGCCCCTCATAAGGCTCTTGATCGAGGCGACGTGGCGGCAGATTATTGAGAATCCGAATCGTGCTATCAACTAATACATCCTTGGCATTGAAATCATCTCTAAGTCCAGTAATCAATTGATCCAAGCGTCGTGCTGCTAATTTGCGATATTCATTCAGATTCGGCGCTTGGTAAAGCCCTTCATAGGGTTTTCGTAAGATAGGGCGCAACGGCAATCCACTAATCGCCCTAATTAAGTCATCAATTCTGCCATCGGCGCTATTGTGTTTCGGATCAGTGACATTTGCGATCGCAGCCACTAAAGTCTGAGCCGCTTGCTTACGCCATGTCACCAAATCTGCCGCAGGGAAAAGCCCCGCATAAGGCACGCGCCCCGTTGGACGTGCTGGCAAATTACGCATAAACCGAATCAAATCATCGATCGCCCCATCAAAAATACTACCCTCCACATCAGGAATCTTGGGCATTGAAGCCTGAAGAGTTAAGGCTGCTCGCTTGCGCCATGTCGGTAAATCTGCCGCAGGAAGAATACCTGCATAGGGTTGTCGAGTTTCTGGGCGGGCGGGTAAATTATTTAGCACTCTTACTAGATCATCCACTAGTCCATCTTTTTCATTGATCGTACTGCCAGAAATTTTGGGAACCAGAAAGGCAAGGGTTGCAGCAGCTTGAGATCGCCAAATATCAACTTGTTTCATGGTTCTTGTCGGGTAACTTCCACTTTGCGTAACACCATCATCTAATGAAACGCCCAAAAATTAATTTTACAAAGAAGGGATAGCGGAAAAATATTTTGCCTAATCGACTCACAATCCATTTGCGTAAACTAATGATTGCCACGGGTAAATATGGCTCCACCAAAGCCTCAAGCGTAACGATAAAGCTGTTTGCATGGTCATCAATAGGGATAGCAACTTGGATCGCGATCCCACAAAAAATTAAAATGACGGCTACAGCGATCGCCACTAGGCGAAAAAATTGACTTTCTAGAAGTTTGAGTAAATTTGTGAAAAGTTTCTGACTAAATTTTGGTAGAGGTGGCAAGGTGAGATTTAGTTTGGCATAAATCCACCAAATCATTAAGACCACAATTGGCGCAGCGATCGCCATCGTCCAACATTGATTGGCTAAAGAAGCAGTGAAATCTGCCGAGAAACTAAATCTTTTGCCAAGATTTTGCAACGGATCACACCATGTGATTACCGTGACAAAAGATACAGTTGCGATCGCAAATGGGCGTAATTTTACTTCGACATAATCAATGATCGCTGTCAAAAATTGCCGCGAGATTTGACCAATCAAAAAACTGTGCGTTTTCAAAATGCGATCGGCATGAGGATGTTTTAAGATATCTCGACAGACCTTTTGACTAAGATCGCCATCAATATTCATCAACGTTCGTAATATTGGCGACGGCTTAGCCTCAGACAAAATATCCACATTGTCAGTGTAATAAGTCCAAATTGCGATCGCCCCCTGCTTCTGTGCAGCTATACCCACACTAGAGGCAAGTATTGGCAATAGTTCTTGACTATTAACCCTGTAAATAATTTCGTTATCATCAGTTAGACCCTTAGTATCCAGAGCAATTTGTGCCAATATTTTGGGGTTAAGCCGAAAACTAATTTCATCATCGACAATAGCCAACCAATCAGGCTTAGCCACCATAATTATTTAGCTCGGAATGGTATCAAATCTTTGACTAGATTGACACAAGTTGTAATTAAATCAGTCCATTTTTTTTGAGCATTTTCGACCGCTTGATAGTGTAGATCAAAAATGAGCTTCGCCATTGTCGGGTCAATTTTGCTACGACTAGGCACAAATAGATCATCAACAAATTTATTTGTCAAATCGCCGTCAAGATGAAATTTAGTCTGAGCATAGATGCGATCACCATTTAGAACTGATTGCTGAATCTCCCATAACTTGCGGAAATAGCAAATCATTGGCGCATCTGTAATTATGCTACCGTCAGGATTTTTCGGAATATCTAATTGCAATACTTTATTAGCCAGATCTTCATAACAAGCTTGTTCGATCTCAAATAGTTCTTTTTGCCTAGGATCTTGAGAATTTTGGCGATCGCTAAAATTACGTTCAGCTCGCTTATAAATCGCTAGATCTCGGTTGTAGCCCTCAAGCTCAGATTGAGATAACGCCGCACCCTTTTGTTTTAGATCACTACTACGTTCAAGGAGAGAGATTTTAATATCTTGCAATCCTTCCTCAGTCTTATACATTGTATTCTCGATCAAATTAGTATAAAACTCTTGCGCGTCAAATTTTGTCATCGGAATAGTACCGACAATCATGGTATTGACTTCTAGCGAAGTAATTTCTTCTAAAACATCTTTGATAGTTTCGCGAAATTTATTAAGGGTAGTACTCTCACCAGCCCCATCTTTAGGAATCTTGATTTTATAAGAGCTATTAGTCGTCGTCACATCTAAAGATTGACCATTTGCTGACTTCTCGCGTCTGATTCTAGTCAGATTTGCCTTGTCATCAGTATTACTTTGATTATTTACAACCCGATCTTGCATACAGATTCCTAAGCAAATGACTAGACCCGACTGAAAATGCGATCGCTACTAAAATCAGCAGAACCTTCAATTTTTGGCTCAGTTTCGCCATTTAATAAGCCTGTTACCTTTTGACCAATATCTACCAAGGTTTTGAGGTTATTTGCGATCGTCTCTGCACCTTTCTCAACTTGCAACTCGTGGAAGCCTCTTAGCTCAGCATAGGGAGAACCTTGCAAAAAATCTGCCCCTAGCTCATTTTCGATATCTCCATCAATCAGATTAATCGTTGTTTTGAGGCGGTTACCTGTCTTATGGGTTAGATCACCCTCATGGGCTACCCAAGTCACAATTTCTAACTGCACAAGATCAGAAAACACCTCAACTAAGGCATCACCAAAGTTTTTAGTCTCCTTGAGCTTGCTTTGAAAACGCACTGACGCTGTTACTGATACTGAAGAACTTGCATACGTCATAACTAACACCTAAATATTGATAATTCTAAATTAATAATTCTAAATTAATAACTCTGAATAATTTTAATGATAGTCAGATAGTTCAATTAATTCCATCGGTACAAAGCTTTCTTGCGGCAGCAAAATCAGTTGAGAATAAATAAGTTTGCCAGTCATATCTACACGATTAATTGCTATTCCCATCGGACGGGGTAGCTGTGCTGCATAGGAATCAGCATAATATCGATAAATCTGCTTAGCTGCTCTAATAATAAGCGGATCAACTTTTTTGACTACAGACTCTAACTGTCGCTCTGGGTGTTCGAGGCGCTGGGTGGCATATGACACAATATAAACCCCTTAAATTTGACTATTCTTTTGCCTTATAAAAAGCAGCATCAGGACTTTAGCCGACTTTGTTTTTTTTAGCAAGATTTGAGCCTAGGATTATACATTAGTTGATATTTTTTAGGTTGCGCGAAAACCAAAAAATATCAACTAAGGACATTTCCAAGAAAGAAAATACCTTTTAAAACTCGCAAGTCGGACTTACCCCCTTTAATTCCCCTTGGAAAGGGGGAAAACCAGAAATCTTGTTCCCTCCCCTTTGCAAGGGGAGGGTTAGGGTGGGGTAAATTCTTTGTTAGAAATCTCCTAAGTAGGTGGACAGATTTAAATATCAAACCCAAAAAGCTGTGGCGCACGCGCAGCGTGCGCCACAGCTTTTTGGGTTTGGGTTATTTATTATGTTCATTTACTCAATTTAATTACCTTCAATACTGGTCAGTTTGAGTCGAAACAACTTGCTGTAGAAGATTTGGGGGAAATCAACATAGCCTTTATCACGAATATTGGCAACAACTTCAATTAAGTAGCCAATAAATTCTGAATTTTCTAATGTCATTTCATAGCTCATGTCCGCATCACCGTCAAAGGTCAAACGACATAGCACTAAATCAGATGGTAAGTTTGCTACGCGCCATACTGCCATAAAAGACACCGCAGGACTTCCTTCAATATGACGTTCGCCTGTAATTTCGCCTTGTTTATATAGGGAAATTGCATAGGGGAGAGTTTGACGCTTGTTTGGCTCTCGATAATAGGGCATGTAGATGGAAACTTCTTGCGGAGGAGCAGCTTTAAGTTCGATCGCCATAGATGGTCGCGCCTTTATTAATGTGGGTTACGTGAATTTTTACAAAAAAGATTAGCAGGTTTTTGCGGTTATTAAGTAGGTACTCTCTTCGCCCCCAAGAATTAGCGTTGCGGCGCGAAGCGCCGCAACGCTAATTCTTGGGTTTTACTGTCTAATCTTTCACTGGGAAGGGAGTAGGCAAAAGAACCCTTAAAACCTAAAAAGCTGTAGCGTATGCTGCGCGTGCGCTACAGCTTCTTGGTTTTTGGGTTCAATTATGGTTGCCTAATTAATTTTAAGGAGAAACGCGATCAATCACGGTAATTTTGCCGTCGGGTTGGACTTCCCAAACGTCATAGCTACCTTTGACATCGCCATATTCATCTAGATCAACGTTGCCGCTTGCACCTTGGTAGTCAATGTCTGTACCAGCTTTAACTAGCTTGATTGCCTCACAAACATCGCTGACTTCCTGTCCAGGAGCGTTGGCAATTTCGCGGATTTTGCTCTTAATGCCATCGCCTGTAGCATCTTTGGCGGCTTCGGCTGCGATCGCAATTAGAGCCGCCGCATCATAGGAATGGGGGACAAAAGCACCTAGATCCTGACCTGTTTTTTCTTTATAGCTCTTGGTGAATTCGGCAAGAGATTTGCCGTCGGCTCCAGGAACCGTCCCGATCGCACCCGCTAAAATCAATTTACCTTCAGGAGTATTACCAATTAGCTTCGGAAAGTCTTCGGTTTTAACACCGTCGGTTAGCAAAATTTTCACATCTTTAGTCAAGCCTTGCTCAAAAGCTGCCTTGATTACCGCGCCACCAGAATCAGGATAGAGAATTGCGGCAACTGCATCAGGCTTGCTGCCAAATGCGCCCTTGGCTTCAGCTTCAAAGGTAGTAGCTTTAGGATCGTAGCGAGTTGGGTTGATTTTGTTGACAATTGTGCCGCCGAGTTTTTCAAAGGCTTCGACAAAGGATTTTTCAAAACCGACACCATAATCATTATTAATTACTAGGGTCGCCACTTTTCTGGCACCTTTTTTATAGGCAAGGTTGGCAAGGGCTAAGGCTTGATAGGTGTCAGGTGGCGCGGTGCGATACCAGTAGCCATTAAACTCACCTTTTTTGGCGCGTTCGGTAAAGATGGGGCTAGTGCTACCTGGGGAAATCATCGTGACTTTGTTAGGAACTGCGATCGCCAGCGCTGCGGTCGAGACACTGCTAGCAAATGAGCCAATTACTGCACCAACATTATCGACTTTTACCAATTTGGTCATCGCTTCCGCCCCCGCAGGTGGATCGGTGCGATCGTCTTCCTTAAAGTAAGAGATGGGTTTTCCCATTACCCCACCGCATTTATTTACAGTTTCGACCAGAAAATCAATGGACTTGATCATTGGTGCTCCAATCGAAGACAAGTCACCTGTTATCGGTAACAATGCACCTAGCCGTAAATTGTCTTTAACACCGCCACTAGAGCTTGATGTGGGTGTTGTCGTAGTTGTAGTGTTAGTGTCTGTTACTGAAGTGCTAGGCTGACAGGCCACTATCCAAATTGTTGTCACTGTTGCTAGTAGGGCTAGGCAAAGTGTAGAGAAAAACCTTTTAGTCATGGTTGCAATGAACTACGATCATATTTACAAAGTTGCTGTAATTGTATCTGCAACTGTATCTGTAACTGTAATTTTAAGACAGACAAGGGGCTTAAGCCCCTTGTTATCAATTCCCTACAAATCTCATGCCATCCACCATTGATCCACGCCGTCTTAAAGAACTAGTCCGTCTATTAGATCAGATGGGACTAGAACAGGTAAAGCTAGAACGGATAAATCCATCTGAATTTGATTGGCTATTGATCGATCAGGCCTTAGTACATCCCAGCTTCTCAGGGACTTATAACAATGATCAGCTAGAGTTTGTGGGCGATAGTGTCCTACGTTTGTCAGTGAGCTTATTTTTGAAAGAGCACTATGGCGATCGCAAAGTTGGTGACTTAGCCGCTCTGCGATCGCATTTAGTTAGTGACAAAACCCTCGCTGAAATTGCCAGTTTTTACGATCTCCAAAAATATGTCGTAGTTTCTAATGCGGCTCGAAATGATTTGCAAGCTTTGCGATCTCTACTTGCAGATGCACTCGAAGCATTAATGGCGGCGATATATATTAATACTCAAGATTTAGCCTTTATTCGTAAATGGCTTGATCCGCATATGCAGCGTTTTGCAGAATCTCTGTTGGCGATTCCTGCACTGGGCAATTACAAAGTTGCTCTGCAAGAGTTAACCCAAGGACGTTGGAAGCGTCTTCCTGAATATCGCAATGTAAGTACGGCTCAAGACAATCCCAGCAATCTTTTTTCGGTAGAAGTATGGTTTGACGATCGCCTTTGGGGGCAGGGTCAAGGTAAAAGCATCAAGGCAGCTCAACAAGAAGCGGCGGCGATCGCACTTCAAGAAATGCAAAGTGAAATTTAGCCATCAATACCAAGGGGCTTAAGCCCCTTGTCTGTTGGTCTATTAGAAATACCCAGATTTCACATTTCTATCTTCAGATATTTGGCAAACTCACACAATGTTTATTAATATTGGCAAATGTCTGTATAAAGACTTAGAGTCAAATCGTAAATTTTTCTACAAATACAGGACAAGCATCGTAATATTTCTTAGTGTGCTAATTTCACTTGTCTGATCAATTTTTAAGATTAGTGCTTCGTGTGGTAAGAAGGAGTCAAGAGTCATTCTGATACTAATAATATCGATCCTAGCCGCCCTCAACGCTGTGGCAGCAATGTGGCTATTACTTTATGGGCTAAATGCTTATTGGCTCACTGCTGTGCATAAGCCCAAGCTATCTCTACGGAAAAAGCTGATTTTTCCGCAGCTCAATCCTGCGCGAGAATACCAGACTGCCCAAGTCGCCGCATTGCCGTCGCCAAGTTTAGGTGCGATCGCAGTCAATAATTTTGATAATTTTGATCAATTTCGCCTCGACAAAAACTTTGGTAGTTATGTTTTGGCAGTTGATCCACCTGAGCATCTTGCGATCGCTTTAGAAGATCTTCCGATTGTCACGGTTCAGTTACCAATTTTTAATGAGCGCTATGTTTCACGCCGATTGGTAGATGCAGTTTGTAAGCTGGACTATCCTCGCGATCGCATGCAAATTCAAGTACTCGATGACTCTGTTGATGATACTCAAGCCATTCTTAGCGAAACTGTCCAAGAATACAAAGATCAGGGCTTTTGGATCGAATACATACATCGTGTCAATCGGGCTGGTTTTAAAGCAGGGGCTTTGCAAGATGCGATGCCAATGGTGCAGGGTAATTACATCGCCATTTTTGATGCGGATTTTATTCCGTCATCAAACTGGCTCAAGGATACGATCCGCCATTATGTAGAAAATCCCGATGCTAAAGTTGCGGTTGTGCAGACCCGTTGGGGACATATCAACTCTGAATATTCTTTACTTACCAAGTTGCAATCGACAGGAATTGACGGGCATTTTGCGATCGAGCAGCAAGCCAGATGCAACAATGGCTATTTTCTAAACTTCAACGGTACTGCGGGTATTTGGAATCGTCAGGCGATTATTGATGCTGGCGGTTGGCACGCTGACACCTTAGCTGAAGACATGGATTTGAGCTATCGCGCTCAACTCAAAGGTTGGCAAGTAGTTTATGACAACAATATCGTCGCGCCAGCAGAGTTGCCAGTTGCCATGCTTGCCTTTAAATTACAGCAGTTTCGCTGGGCGAAGGGAAGCATTCAATGTGCGAAAAAGTTGATTTTCCAAATCTGGAAAGCGGATCTTAGTCTGGCTGTAAAATTTCAAGCCACAATGCATTTGACAGGATATTCGGCGCATCCTTTGATGTTGCTCTTGATTTTGCTCTCGGTTCCTCTGATGCTGATTACTCCTGATACTGCGATCGCATTGCGGATTTCCTTTGAAGGCATTTGGTCAGTCTTTATGCTGCCTGCAACATTTGGCCCCCCATTTTTGTACTTCCACGCCCAGAAGGAGTTGTATCCACAATTATGGCATCGCCGACTCGGACGGATATTTCTGTTAGCGGTTCTTGGGACTGGGATATCTTGGAGCAATAGTCGTGCTGTATTTGCGGGCTTATCGAATACAGGTGCAAATTTTCGCCGCACGCCCAAGTTCGATATTCAGCACAAGAGCGATCGCTGGGATAATAAGGCCTATAAAATCCCTCTAGATGCCACCGCAGGGATCGAACTTGGCTTGTGTGTATACAGTGCGATCGCAGCAATGTTGGCATATAGCAAAGGGCTGTATATAACCTTGCCATTTATGGTGCTATATGCGTTGAGCTATGGCTATGTTGGCGGGCTTACCTTCTGGCAATATTGGAGACAATCACGCAATTAAAAAAATTAGAGGGCGCGATGCGCCCTCTAATTTTATAATTGTTAACATGTGGTCAATTATCATCCCGACTTATAATCGCCTGCCAATCTTGCAAAAATGTTTGCAAGCTATGGAAACACAAGATTTCACACAGCCATACGAGATTGTAGTGGTTGATGATGGATCGACAGATGGCACTGTAGAATTTTTAAAAGACAAGGCTAACGAGTTTCCCCACGTTAAACTCTTTCTGCAAAATCATGAAGGGGCGGCGATCGCTAGAAATACTGGGCTAGATTTGGCGCAGGGCGACACAATCGTATTTATCGACAGCGATCTTGTAGTTACGCCAGTATTTTTGTCAGCCCATGCTAAGGCTTTAGAAGGTAGCGATCGTGCTTTTACCTACGGTCAGGTAATTAATACTGCTAATTTTGAAGAACCCACTTCTGAACAAATTAAAATCACCGATATTTCTACCGCTTTTTTTGCGACTGGTAATGTTGCGATCGCAAAACATTGGCTGATCGAAGCAGGAAAATTTGATACTAGCTTCCGTCAGTATGGCTGGGAAGATCTAGAGCTAGGCGTGCGCCTCAAAAAGTTGGGGTTAAAATTAATTAAATGTCCTGAAGCTGTTGGCTATCATTGGCATCCAGCCTTTACAATCGAGCAATTACCAAAACTTGTCGATATCGAAGCTCAACGTGGACGCATGGGGGTTGTCTTTTATCAAAAACATCCCACATGGGAAGTGCGGATGATGATCCAGATGACATGGCTGCATGTATTGCTCTGGGGTGCTTTGTCATTAGGTGGTTTGTTAAATGAGCGATCGCTAAAACCATTTCTAAAATGGCTAATCGATCAAGGCAAGCCCCAACTAGCCTTAGAAATCGCTAGAATTTTTTTGAACTGGTACAACGTCAAGGGCGTATACGCCGCCTATCGAGATGCTGCTAACTCAACCCAAACAAAATCCTGAAGTCAGAATTGAGCAACCCCTGATTACGTGGGAACAGTTCAAATTGATTCAGCGCGGATTTGCTGATTCACGGGGTATTCGACTAGCTTATTACGACGGAGTTTTAGAGATTGTGTCCACTTCAGTCGATCATGAGCTAATCAAAACGATTATTGGCGCATTGCTAGAACTGTATTTTTTGGAGATGGAAATTGAGTTTTTCCCAATGGGGCAAGCAACTCAAGAAAAAGCAGAACAGGTGTCTTTACAGCCCGATGAATCTTATAGCTTTGAAGTCTCCAAAAAGATACCTGATCTCGCCATAGAAGTTATTTTGACCAGTGGCAATATTGAGAAATTAAAAAAATATTATTTGCTTGGTGTCCCTGAAGTTTGGTTATGGGAGGATGGGGTTCTTGATATTTATCACTTAGATAATCGCGATTATCGCCAGTATCAAAAATCATCGACTAGCAAATTTTTGCCTAATCTCGACATGGCAATATTTCAACGTTGCATTTTATGTGCCTCACCCCTCGAAGCCCTAAAGACCTTTAGGCAAACGTTTCGCCAAAGCCTATGAAAGTTTCCTTAGAATTTCTTTATCATTTCCATTGCGATCGCTGTCGCAAATGGTGGAGTCGTGCCGACATCGAGCCACAAATTGGCGAGCAAGTTTACTGTCCATACTGCGGTCACATCAATACTATTGAAGCCGTCCAAACTTTTCGCAATGCGGCAAGGGGGGGCAGTTGCCTAAGTCAACGCCCCGACAATCAAGAAAAATGACATAGATTAGTACAGCCTATTGAGGCTTTAAAGGGTACAGAGAAATTTTTGAAAGTGCCGCGAAGCGGCACTTTCAAAAATTTCTCTGGGTTTCATGGCAACGCAAAGCGTTGTAATGAATTGCCATTATGTTTTGACACTCTCAGCGCTGAAGCGACTGAGATTCTTGAATAGCCTATTACTAAGCTTCAAGGGCATTGTCAAAATACCCCTAGACGCTCAAAACAACTGGCTTTCGCCGATGCAATTGCGCTTACTTGTGTGTTTTATATTTTCTGAGTCCATCAAATTAGAAGTTATCGCGCTCCACGATTGACTATTGCTTGTCTGCTCAGGCTACGGATATACCGAGACGAAACAAATCAGGAGTTACACCTTATCAAATCGATTCTTTGCACGGATGGTTATTCTTACTCACTTTCTAATTATAATGCATTTGTTGAAAGAATAAGGCGGTTGAAACCGCCGTTCGCTTACCTCTCAGCGCTAAAGCGCGGAGCTTCCCGCGTATCGTATGTTTCGGTGAGGAGTTCTATTTTTCTCAAAACTTCCTCAATGATACTGAGAGGCGCTTTTTCAATAAATGCCATGTTTCTGGCTTGCCAATCTAAGCTCTTGATCTGATCAGCTAGGATAAATCCATTGATTTTAGGATTGTCTACAGCAACTTCAAATCGCCATCCTTTAGTTTTGGATGTAATAGGACATAGGAGCGCCAGATTTGATTTTTGGTTATAGATGAGGGGAGAGACAACAAAAGCAGGGCGATGTCCTGCCTGTTCATGACCTGCTTGAGGATCGAAATCTAGCCACACAATATCACCGCGATCAGGAATATAGCGCTTTACCATCGTTCATTTCCAACAGATGCGCCTGTGGAAATCTCTGAATGTAAGTTTTCTGAAGTCATGCCTTCAAGTAATTCTTCAAGGGTGTATTTTTTGCGTCGATGAGGTGTCAAAATAATTTTGTTATCAACAATTTCAATACTAATATAGCTTCCTACTTGGATTTGGGCTTGTTCAGCTATGGCTTGAGGAATGCGTACTGCGAGACTATTTCCCCATTTTGCGATCGCAGATGTCATAGAACTAACCCAAATTACGTATATCTATTGTATATCCAATAAATCAAAATCTATGCAAACTGTAAATAATCCAAATATTATTCTTGAGGGTTATCTCGCAGGAGCCGCCGACTATATCCCGATCGCAAAAAAACTAGAGAATCAAAACTTATCGGCAACCGTAGTCCCTTTAAAATGGCATGAATGGGTTCCAACCGTTGGCGGACGCTCGATCGCGCCAATTTTAGAAAAACTCGACCAAACCGTGAATTTAGAGTTAGAAAAATCGGGCGCATCGAAAGTAAATATCATTGCCCATTCCGCAGGAGGCTGGCTAGCCAGAATTTATTTAGGCGATCGCCCCTATTACGACAAAGTGTGGAATGCTCGATCTAAAGTTGCTAAGCTCGTCTGTCTAGGCACACCTCAACGTAGTCTCGAACCTTGGTCACTGCCAAATTTAGGCTTTGTCAATGACAATTATCCTGATGCCTTTTATGACGATATCGAATATATCTGCATCGCAGGTAAATCCGTGCAGGGCAAAAAATCCACCCCCAGAAAATGGCTAGCCTATAGCAGCTATGAGCTTACAAATGGGCAGGGTGATGCATGGGGTGATGGCATTATTCCGATTGAGGCAGCTTATCTAGATGGCGCTACAAATATTGCGATCGATGGGGTGTATCACTCACCGCGATCGGGTAAATGGTATGGCTCTCAAGATGTGGTTGATATTTGGGCGAAGTATCTGTAACACAATCTGTAACGCAGTGCGGGAACTCCAAGCGACTCCTCTGAATGGGTAGCGATCGCAATAAAAAACAAGAATAAACACAAATATCAGCCAAAAGGCTTAGGAAAAATCTCTCATTTTCTCGACAACCTACTAGACATTTTAGAAAAAGGGCTGTATATTGTAGAGGTGTGAGGAGCGAACAAATGAAAAAGCCTAGGAACGAAACAGGGAAAGTAACCTAGGCTTTTTCATTTGGTTACCGTTAATAAAAAAGAAAGACTAGCTATTAGCTAGTCTTTCTTTTTTGCTTTGTAATCTCAAAAAACAGAAGAAGAGAGAGGAGACGCTTTGCGTCTCCTCTCTCTTCTATTTTTATTAAGACATAAAACCCGAAAAGTAGAAGCGGCGCTCCGCGCTGCCTCTACTTTTCGGGTTTTATATTTCGCAATAACTACATAAAAGTCTCGCATTGCGAGGCTTTCATGTAGTTATACATCAACCCTTACAAGCACAAAGGGCGGCACAACAAGACTTGCAAACTCTTTTTCTTTGTTAGCATTCCAAGCGCTAAGCTCCTCGCTAGTCGGATGCCGCAACCAACCATCTTCAATCCATGACTGAACTAACTGCGTGTTGTCCTCAGTCAGCGCAACTCCCACATCGACAATATCTAACTTTGCCCCAACCAAAATTACCCTTGCCCTTGCCGCATGAGGGGATAACCATTCCCAGATTGCCGCATCGACCATTTTCGCTAAATCTGCTCTTAAATCACTCATTAAAATTCCTCGTCATCACCAACTACACTATCAGCACCCATAAGTTCTAGATATTTAGCTTTGATAGCTTTAACATCTTGCCATGTTAGCCACTTCGGGCTGCCCTGTTCGCGACTTTGATTTCGCAATAAATAAGACGGATGGAAAATTGGCATCACTAAACGACCTTCCCACTCATACCATTGACCACGAACCTTAGTAATCGCTAGTTTTTCAGCCAATATCGACTTGAGCGATGTCGCACCTGTTAGCAAAATGATTTTCGGATCGATTAGTCTGATTTGTTCCAGCAAATATGGCTTACAAGTATTTGTCTCTACTGGCGTAGGAACGCGATTATTAGGAGGACGACACTTGACGGTGTTGCAAACGTAGACATCTTTGGCAATGTCAAATCCCACTGATTCTAAGATTTTGTCTAAAAGTTGTCCAGATTTACCGACAAAGGGCAATCCTGAGAGATCTTCTTGCTCGCCAGGCGCTTCACCGATAATCATGATTTTGGCATTGCGATCGCCTCTCTCGACGACAACATTAGTCCGCGTTGGCGCAAGAGGGCATTTCTGACAATTGCAAGCGACTTCGCGCAATGCGTCTAGACTAGCAAATTGCTCGCTCACTGGCACTGTGTTTGAGATTGCAGGACTAATGTTTTTACTAGAACGTGAAGTTTTTTTTGCAGGCAGAGCTTCAGCAGCCCCTTCAGCATGAGGAAGTTCGACCAAAGGAATCTCCGATGGAGTGATATCAAATAGGCTCATTTGTTCTTTGTCAGTCATAGACAGCGATGCGCCCCAAAATCATTACTTATTGCTAATATACAGCGCTTTGCGCTGTTATAAAACCCAGAGAAATTTTTGAAAATCAGCCCACGGCACTTTCAAAAATTTCTCTGCAACATTTAAAGACTCAACAGGCTGTAGCAGCTTTCATTATTTTGTCGCAGGCAAAATAAAAGTCAAAAAACAGCAATTCTCATTGTAAAAATCGTTTTTTGAAAGTCAGCCCACGGCAATGCTGTTCTGATGTTCTAAGTAAGTGGGCATAATTAAACCCACTTACTTAGTCCAAATCGTCATGATGATTTGGACTTACAGCAGATTGCGAACAAACCCACCACTAACTTTTTTGTAAAAGCCCCGCGAAGCGGGGCTTTTACAAAAAAGTTGGGTTTGGTTTGATAGGAATCTGCTGTAATGATTTCTTGGGTTTATTTTGGGCTTTCAATCGCTTAACTGTTTCAGGATCGGCATCTTTGCGCCAGACAAGCCGATGTCCTTGCAATTCAGCACAATGTTCTTTTAATTTAGCTTGCCATCCTTGCAAGTATTTCACTTCCTGCATATTATCTAGCAGTCTCCAATTTTCCTCTTGTTTGGTTAACTTAACAAATTTCTCGTATTGCGGATAGTTGGGTAGTACATAGGATTCTTTGTGATGCAGTATGGGCGGATTATCGGAATTATGATAATCACGATAGCGAACCTGTAGATCTCGGAGGTCAATTTGTATTGACGATTGTATTTGTGGATGGGGTTCGAGATCGAATTCGGGATAAAAAAGATAGCTAATTTTAGGATGATGCAAATCAAACTTAATC
>Ga0209591_10003871_pt1 | contig 17193 bp, 11 predicted proteins | sample MAT01_FD_187207 | JGI IMG/M metagenome (GOLD analysis project Ga0209591, IMG submission 187207) | Freshwater microbial communities from Lake Fryxell liftoff mats and glacier meltwater in Antarctica - MAT-01 (SPAdes) (version 2) | ecosystem: Environmental > Aquatic > Freshwater > Ice > Liftoff... | reverse complement strand
CAAGATGGGGTCGCGATTCGTTCCGGGCATCACTGCACGCAACCTTTGCACCGCTATCTTGATATCTCATCTACTGCACGGGCGAGTTTGTATTTTTACAATACTTATGAGGAGATTGATGTGTTTGTGAAGGCACTGAAAGAGACGATCGACTTTTTTAGTTAGATTATAATACCAATTTCATAAAGTAGCGCTAGATATTACCCCCCCAACCCCCCCGCGAGTTCGGGGGGGCTAAGACTTCATCCATAGCACATCTTTAGAAAAATGGTATAAGCTAAATTTGTGGGGTGGGTATTTGCCCACCTTTTTCTTCATCCGCGTCTATCCGCGTTCATCTGCGGTTAAAAAAGATGGCTCTTTCAGAAGTCTCATTACCCGTGATAAAATAAAACTATAGTTTGCTCAACTCAAGGAGATTTTGAGATGATTGCTACTACTACTACTTCAAGTTTAGCCGAACAGAGAACGCTGCTAGAAAATATTAGTTGGTCAACCTTTGAGACCTTGCTCAAAGAAATAGGCGATCAGCGAGGTTATCGCATAGCTTACGATAATGGAATACTGGAAATTATGGCTCCACTATTTGAACATGAGAACTACAAGAGCAATTTTGGTAACTTTATTGTCGCTTTAGTAGAAGAACTCGACATTGAAATTAAAAGTGCTGGCTCAACTACTCTCAAACTAAAAAATGCCCAAAAAGGCATAGAACCTGACAATTGCTATTATATCCAAAACGAACCAGCAGTCAGAGACAGGCAAGAACTGGATTTAGAAATTGATCCACCCCCCGATTTAGCAATTGAAATAGACATTACCAGCAGTTCAATGAATAAATTGGCAATTTACTCAGCACTTCGTGTCCCGGAAGTCTGGCTATATAACGGGCGAGTTTTGAAATTTTATCAGTTGGTAGAGACAGAATATGTTGAGTGCGACTTTAGTATTGCTTTTCCCTTTGTATCGGTAGCGGAAATGGCTGGTTTTTTTACTCGGAGTCAAACGATGGGGGAAATGGCTTTGCTGAAATCCTTTAGAACTTGGGTGAAAGGAAAAATAGAGAAGTTGTAGGATGAACTTTAACTACAAAAATGCTACAGATAAATAACGATCGCCCTTTCTGACTATTTGCGTCTATCCGCGTTCATCTGCGGTTCATATCATGTCCGATCGATCTTTATACATAAGCCGGGGCTGGGGCGGGTTTTTGAGATTGTCGATTTTTGGCAAATATTGTTGGTGAACCCGCCCCTACCGGAATAACGGTCATCAACCGGACATCATATAAATCACCTCTTAATTTCGCCTCTCAGATCGAGTTTTAGGACGCAAAAAGAATTCAGAAAACTTAATTTTGGGATGGCCTAGCCGTTTTCTCAACCCTTCCATATAAATGTAAAATACTGGAGTCAAATACAGGGTTAAAATTTGCGAAAACAGCAATCCGCCGACGATCGCAATTCTCAACGGGCGGCGCGATTCCGAACCGCTACCCACGCCTAGGGCGATCGGCAAAGTGCCAATTAATGCCGCCATCGTCGTCATCATAATCGGGCGGAAGCGCACGACACAAGCTTCGTAAATGGCATCAAAGGCGCTGTGGCTGCTGTCTTGTCGCTGTTTCTCGATCGCAAAATCCACCAGCATAATCCCATTTTTCTTGACAATTCCCACCAGCAAAATAATCCCGATAAACGAATACAGATTCAATTCCACCCCAAAAATTACCAGAGTTAACAGCGCACCAAATCCGGCTGACGGTAAACCTGACAAAATTGTCAGCGGGTGAATGAAATCCTCGTATAAAATGCCGAGAATTAGATAAATTACCACAATTGAAACTACTAACAACCAACCTAAATCGTTAAATGATTGGTTGAATACCTGGGCTGAACCTTGGAAACTTGTTGTTACTGATGGCGGTAAAACTTCCTGGGCAACTTTCTCAATCGCTGCGGTTGCTTGACTCAGCGATGTGCCTGGAAGCGTATCAAAAGAGATTGTAGCAGAAGGCAATCCGCTTAGGTGATTGACTGTGAGCGGGCCGACTGTTTGGGTGATATTTGCGATCGCACTTAACGATATCATTTGTCCGGTATTCGATCGCACATACAGCATCGACAAAGCACTCGGATCGCGCTGATATTCGGGCTTGAGCTCCATCACAACCGTAAATTGATTGTTTGGGGTATAAATCGTCGAAACCTGCCCAGAACCGTAAGCAGCGCTGAGAGTTTTCTGCACTTGTTGCGCGCTAACACCGACGATTGCTGCTTTTGCGCGATCGACTTTAACTTGCAGTTGAGGCGTGCTCAATTGCAAATCGCTATCCACACCGCGCAATCCCGGCAGTGTTTTAACTTTAGCTAACAATTCCGGCACCGCTTGACTGAGCGCTTGCAAATCTAAACTTTGTACCGTAAACTGATATTGCGAATTCGTTTGTTGACCGCCGATGGGAATCGCCGCCGGAGAACGCAAAAAAAGCTTGGATGCCGGGAATTCCGCGCAATTTCGGAGTTAATTTTTGGATAATTTCATCCGCACTGAGGCGGCGTTGCGATCGGGGTTTGAGCCTAATTGTAATCCGTCCGTTGTTCGCCGATGCGTTTGGCCCACTCGCACCCACGGTTGAATTCAACGCTGCAATATTTGGATCTTTCCGAATGATATCAACAATTTGTTGTTGGTGAATCATCATATCATCAAAGGAAATATCTTGCGCTCCTTTCGTGTTAGCCATCAGTTGTCCGGTGTCTTCAGTCGGAATAAAACATTTCGGAACTAAAACAAATAAATAAGCAGTAAATCCCAGGAGAACAACCGAAACAATCAGCGTTAAAAAACGGTATTTCAAAACAGGTTTAAGCGTCCATTCATATCCTTGCAAAAGTAGCTCAAATGCCCGCTCCCAGAAGCGGTAGAAGCGGTTAGTTTTTTGATGGTGGGACGATTTGAGAAATCGACTGCACAACATCGGTGTCAGGCTCAGAGATACAAATCCCGACACCAAAATTGCTACAGCAATAGTCACGGCAAATTCGTGAAACAATCTACCGATTAATCCACTCATAAACATGAGAGGAATAAACACTGCCACCAATGAAAGCGTCATCGAAAGAATGGTAAAACCAATTTCTTTTGAGCCTTTTAATGCTGCTTCTAGGGGCGCTTCTCCCATTTCTTGGTGGCGGACAATATTTTCCAAAACTACGATCGCATCATCCACCACAAACCCCACTGAAAGCGTCAGCGCCATCAGCGACAAGTTATCTAACGAGTATCCCAACTGATACATCACAGCAAAGGTGCCAATAATCGCCACCGGCAAAGCTAAACTCGGAATTAGCGTCGCTGTGATGTTCCGCAAAAATATAAAAATTACTAAGACAACCAGACACACCGACAACACTAAAGAGAACTTCACATCGTCTACAGAAGCCCGAATTGACTGAGAACGATCGTACATAATTCCCATTTCGATCGATTGGGGAATTTGTTGTTTGAGTGAAGGTAACATTCGTACTACCGCATCGACAATTTCAACGGTATTTGCATCGGGTTGAGGCTGCACGGCGAGCAAGATTGCAGGTTGATTTTTAACTTGTTGATCGCTGTACAAATTCAACACTTTGTTGTTCTGTACGTCATCAATGACATTGCCTAAATCTTGCAGTCGCACTGCTGCGCCATTTTTGTAAGCAACGATGAGCGATCGATATTCTGCAGCAGTATTTAATTGACCGTTTACTTGAATTAAATAGCTTTTATTATCACCGGAAAGGCTGCCAGTTGGTAAGTTAACATTTCCTTGACTAATGGCGGTTCTAATTTGATCTAATCCGATTCCCCTCGCAGTCAATTCTCGCGGATCGAGTTGAATCCGCACTGCATATTCTTTCTGCCCGTAAACCTGGACTTGCGCCACACCATCTATCGCCGAAATTGGTTGGGCTACCGTTACTTCTGCGGCTTCATTCACTGCTGAAATTTGCAGCGTTTTTGAGTACAAATATAGGTAGAGAATTGGTGAAACAGAAGGGTTAACTTTGCGGTAGGTGGGCGGTTTGGGCATTCCAGCGGGTAATGAACCTGCGGCGGCGGCGATCGCAGCTTGTACGTCTTTAGCAGCAGAATTGACGCTGCGGCTGAAGTCGAATTGCAGGGAAATGTTGGCGCTACCGGTGGAACTTGTAGAGTTAAATGAATTGAGGCCTGCTATTTCTGTAAACTGTCTTTCTAGCGGTGCGGCGACGGAGGATGACATGGTTTCTGGCGTTGCGCCCGGTAAGCTGGCGGAGACGCTGACAAAGGGATATTCTACGTGCGGCAAGGCGCTAATTGGTAGCAGGAAATAACTCATTAAACCGAAGATTAGAATGCCGATTGTGATTAGGGTTGTCATTACGGGGCGGCGGATAAAGATTTCTGATAGATTCATAAGTTTGGTAAATAGGGATAAGACGGCGAATAGAATTCGCGCCTATACAAACGATGTCCGCCTCCGCGGACTTAAGAAAATAACATAATTTTAATCGTTCGGTCTTCAACCCGCGCACCATCCGGGTTTTGTTTGTGTAGACGCGAATTCCATTCGCCCGGTTTTCTTATACGTAAGACGGCGGTTGAAACCGCGCCTATACAAACGATGTCCGCCTCCGCGGACTTAAGAAAATAACATAATTTTAATCGTTCGGTCTTCAACCCGCGCACCATCCGGGTTTTGTTTGTGTAGACGCGAATTCCATTCGCCCGGTCTTCTTAGAAGAGTTATTTTACCGCCCTCCTTTAACAGAAAATACTTGCCCAAACTTTACCTCCCTAAGCTTCTTTCGCCACGATTCCATGTAGATGTAAAATACGGGCGTGAGATACAATGTCAATACTTGCGAAAATAACAGTCCGCCGACAACTGCAATACCTAACGGGCGGCGAGATTCTGAACCTGCACCGACTCCCAATGCAATTGGTAATGTACCCATTAATGCCGCCATTGTAGTCATCATAATTGGTCGGAAACGCACTAAGCAGGCTTGATAGATTGCTTCCGCTGGTTTTTTGCCGTCGATGCGCTGGGATTCGATCGCAAAATCGACCATCATAATCCCATTTTTCTTGACAATCCCTACCAGCAAGATGATACCAATGAATGAATAAACGTTGAGCTCAACGCCAAACAACATCAGCGTTAATAACGCGCCAAATCCCGCTGAAGGTAATCTCGACAAAATTGTAATCGGATGGATGAAATCTTCGTACAATATGCCGAGGATTAAATAGATGACCAAAATTGCGATCGCCAATAAGATACCCAAACTCGGCAGCGAACTCTGAAACACTTGACTCGCACCCTTATAATTGGTCGTGATGCTGTCGGGAATCAGCGATTTGATGATTTGGTCGATCGCGCTATTTGCGTTTCCCAGCGCCACCCCAGGCGCGAGGTTGTACGAAATTGTCGCAGCATTCATCCTACCGACGTGGTTGACAATTAACGGTGCAACTCCCTGAGAAATTTTGGCAACCGTTGCTAGCGGCACCTGTGTTTCACTCCCAGAAGCATCGCTCGAATTACCCGCTGTACTGATGTAAAGCTGCATCAAAGCATTCGGATCTTTTTGATACTTTGGTTCTAGTTCCAAAATAACTTGATACTGGTTACTCGAACCGTAAATCGTGGAAACTTGGTAAGCGCCGTAGGCATTTCTCAGAGTATTTTCGATTTGACTGGCCGTAATTCCTAATGCTGAGGCTTGGTCGCGATTGATGTCAACTTTGATTTGAGAAGTCATCTGCAAATCGCTGTTTATATCCTGAATTTCCGGCATTGCTTTCATTTTGTTAACCAGTTGCGGCACGTATTCTCGCAGCGGTAAAACATCCGAACTTTGCAGCGCCAGTTGGTACAATCCCGTGCTTTGTTGAGTGCCCAGCGGGATTGCTGGAGGATTTTGTAAGAAGACTTGAATGCCGGGAATTTCGGCTAATTGCGATCGCAAACTCTGCACAATTTCATCCGCGCCCATCTGTCGTTGCGATCGCTCTTTGAGCCGAATAAACAAACTGCCAGAATTTCCCGCAACCGCCGCCCCGCCGCCATTTGCACTCGCACCCGCCCCGATATTTGAGTTGACTGCTTCCACGTTTGGATCTTCGCGAATCGCGTTGACAACGGCTTCTTGGTGGCGCGCTAATTCATCAAAGGAGGCATCTTGGGCGGCTTGGGTAATTCCGGTAATTTGTCCCGTATCTTGGCTGGGAATAAAGCCTTTGGGAACTGCGATAAATAATCCGACTGTGGCGAACACCATAACTAATGATAAAATCATCGTGGTGCGGTGATATTTTAATGCTATTTTGAGACTCCAATCGTACAGGCTTAAAATTCGATCGAATACGTACTCGGAAGCTTGATAAAGTTTGCTTTGATTTTCGTGATTTACCGGGCGCAAAAAACGGCTGCACAACATCGGTGTCAAAGTCAAAGAAACAAAGCCGGAGACTAAAATAGAAACCGCAATTGTGACGGCAAATTCATGAAACAAGCGCCCCAATAACTCGCTCATAAATAACATCGGAATAAACACCGCAACCAAGGAAAGCGTCATCGATAAAATCGTAAAACCGATTTCCCTAGAGCCGTTTAGCGCGGCTTCTCGCGGGCTTTCTCCGGCTTCGATGTGGCGGACGATGTTTTCGACCATGACGATCGCATCATCGACTACAAAGCCCACAGATAGCGTCAGGGCCATCATTGACAAGTTATCTAACGAGTAGTCGAACAGGTGCATCACGCCGAAGGTGCCAATCAGCGACACCGGTAGCGCTAAGCTGGGAATGACTGTGGCTGACAGGTTGCGTAAAAATACGAAGATGACTAAGATGACAAGGGCGATCGTCAAAACGAGGGTAAACCGCACATCATCCACCGACTCGCGAATCGATTGAGACGCATCGTACATGACACCAAGCGCGATCGAACTTGGCATCTGGGCTTGCAAACTTGGTAGCAATTTTTGAATCGTATCAACCACTTCGACAGTATTCGTACCCGGCTGTCTCTGGATTGTGAGGATAATTGCGCGATCGTTATTGTACCAACTAGCAAGTTGAGTATTTTCTACACTGTCAATCACTCGCCCTAATTGTTCGAGATAAACAGGCTGTCCGTTTTTATATGTCACAATTAAACGGCGGAATGCAGCAGCATCTTTCAGTTGTCCGTTAGTTTGCACCGCAAAGTTTTTATGACTTCCCGAAAGGCTTCCTGTAGGTAAATTAACATTACCTTGTTGGATAGCAGTTTGCACTTTATCGATGCCAATTTGCCGCGCTGCTAACTGTTGCGGATCGAGTTGAATTCGGGCAGCATATTTTTGAGAACCATAAATCTGCACTTGCGCCACACCGTTGATTGTCGAAAGCTTTTGCGCGAGATAACTTTGCGCGTAGCTATCAACTTCAGAAAGCGGCAAAGTTGGCGAAGTAAGATAAAGGTAAAGAATTGGCCCGTCGGCGGGATTGACTTTGCTGTAAGTCGGGGGATTTGGCAAATCGTTAGGCATTTGTCCCGATGCTGAAGAAATTGCCGATTCGACATCTTGCGCCGCATCATCAATATTATGACTGAGATTGAATTGCAGGGTAATTTGAGTTTTGCCGCTGGTACTGGTAGAAGTCAGCGTATCGAGTCCCGCAATGCTCGAAAATTGCTTTTCTAGCGGGCGCGCCACCGATGCAGCCATCGTTTCTGGGCTAGCGCCGGGGCGGGAAGCGCTAACTTGAATTGTGGGATAATCGACGTTGGGCAAATCGCTAATTGGTAGCAAGCGATAACTCATCCAACCAAAAATTAAAATTGCCGTCATCACCAATGTGGTCATAATTGGACGGCGAATAAATGGTTCTGATAAATTCATTTAGTTATACCTGTTTGAGATGAGAATATAGTTGTAAAATACCCGGCGGTTGAAACCGCGTCGATACAGACAAAACCCGCCTCCGCGGGTTGAAGAACCGACGGTGAAATTGATCTGTTTTCTTGAGTCCGCGGAGGCGGACATTGTTTGTATCGACGCGGTTGAAACCGCCGTGTTATCTTTCTTTCTTGAGTCCGCGGAGGCGGACATTGTTTGTGTAGACGCGGTTTCAACCGCCGTGTTATTTTTGTATCGACGCGGTTTCAACCGCCGTGTTATCTAAGGATTTTTGCGCGATTTACCTGACTTATTTCCCGACGAATGGGAGTCAGCGCCAGATTTTTTATCCCCTGATGTGTCTGACTTATCACCTTTACTAGACTCAGAATTATCTCGATCGTCCTCTGCATCTTTAATCCGAATCTTGCTACCATCAACCAGATTAGCTTGTCCGTCGGTGACAACATCATCACCAGCATCCACACCTTTTTTGATGACACTTAATCCGCCGATCGTATTCCCGACAACTACAGGCACATTATCTACTGTATCGTCGTCTTGGGCGACAAATACAAACTGTCCTTTCGGCCCGGTTTGTACTGCTTGGGAGGGAACTACAATTGCATTTGGTGGTTGAGATAATGTTAAGGTAGTATTGACAAATTGACCTGGAAATAGTTTTTCATCGGCGTTATTAAAATCGCCAATTAGTTGAATAGAGCCTGTGGAATTATCAACCGTATTGTTGACAAATGACAAAATTCCTGATATGGGGCGATTGTTGCCGGCAAAGGTGACATCAACTTTTAACTTGCCGTTGTCTGCGTATTTTTGGATGTCTGGGAGGTTGGATTCTGGAACAGAAAAGGCAACTTGAATAGGATTAATTTTCGAGATTGTGACTAAGGGTTTGTCGGTGCTTGGTTGCACTACATTGCCTTCTGTGACTAGAATATTGCCGGCGCGTCCGTCGATCGGCGCAAACACCTTAGTATAGGATGATTGCACCTGAGCGTTTTGCAAACTACCACCGTCGGCGCTGACACTAGCTTGAGCACCCTCGATCGCCGATCGATCGCCATCCACAACAGACCGAGCATTGTCAATCCCCACCAAATCGCTCTTCACCGCCGCCTGAGCGTTCTCAATTCCCACCAAATCGCTCTTCACCGCAGTTTCAGCATTTGCGATCGCCACCTCGTCACCTTTGACGACAGCCTCCGTATTTGTGATGCCAATGCGATCGCTCTTTACCGCCGTTTCAGCATTGGCGATCGCCTGTTTGTCAAGATCCACCGTTGCCGCCGCGGCTCGACTGCTGGTAGCGTATTGTTGCGCCTGATCTTGACTAATTACTCCTTGTTTGTAGAGCTCTGCGTAACGTTGACTTTGGGCTTCGGCATACTCGGCTTGCGCTCGATCTTTGCTCAAAGTTGCGATCGCCTGTTTAACCGCACCTAAGTCTTTTTCCAAAGTCATTTTCGCCTGTTCAACAACTCCCTTATCTTTCGCCAGAGTCATTTTCGCTTGTTCGACAACACCCAAATCTTTTTCCAGAGTCGCTTTAGCTTGTTCGACAATTCCTCTATCTTTATCAAAAGTCGCCCTAGCTTGTTCGACAATTCCTTCATCTTTAGCAAGATTAGCCGTCGCTTGTTGCACCAGGGCCCGGTCTTTTGCTACGATACCTTGAGCTTGTTGGATCGAAGCATTTTGAGAGCGATCGTCGATCGAGAAAAGCAACTGTCCTTTCTTAACTTCTTGCCCTTTCTTAAAATAAACCCCCGTCACCCGCCCGCTGGCTTGTGCTGTCACCGAAACAGTAGCACCAGATTGCACAGTACCGATCGCCTGTAACTGAATCGGCACAGTTTTTTTAGTCACCGTCGCCACCAGAACCGGAGTTACTTGCATTTTACCACCGCGACGGCTCGCTTTTTCCGGTTTAGGGGCGATCGCCCGTTGCCAAACCAAAAATCCCAAACCACCAAGCAATAACAACCCCAACAAAAACAGCGCAATTCGCCCTTTCGCCAGCACCTTTTGAGGCTTAGGTTCTTTTACTAAAACATTATTTGTAGGCTCGCTTTCCGGCAAATTCGGAGATTCCAGAGCCACTTCAGGAACAGTGTCATTCGGAATTTTATCAACAATTTCAAAATTCTGCGTCGGTTGCTCGTTCAGCTTCAGATTATCCTCAGAAACTTTAGGGCGAGTGCCATTTCGACTGTCACTAATAATTTCTTCTATCATCACAAACCTCTTAACAATAACCCTCATCTCATGTCCGGTATACGAGCGCAAAAAAACTGTTCGTAGTGCGGACTTCAGTCCGCTCTTTAAGTTCGTAGTGCGGACTTCAGTCCGCTCTTTAAGTTCGTAGTGCGGACTTCAGTCCGCTCTTTAAGTTCGTAGTGCGCTCAATCCACCGGACATAAAATCACTCTTAATAGCAGTTATTAGATTTTTAGTAGAAGTCCCTTCCCTGTCTTGAATTCATCTGCGTCAATCGGTGTTAATCTGCCTTAATCTGCGGTTAACATCTTACTCAAATATTTATGAAATTCAAGTTTATTGTAGGGTGCGTCAGACCCCAAAATTAGCAATTACTGAAAACATTTAACCCCTGACACACCCTACAAAAACTGAAAACGCACAAAACTTGTTCTTAGATCATTTACTTAACTTTAGTTCCAGACTGCCCATTTTGCGCGCGAGGATAAGCAGCCTTGAGAATCCCCTTAACTTGGGTTTTTTGGTCAGCACTGAGATTGAGTTCGTTAAGAGCTTTCCGCATCTTTTCGCCTCCCTTGATTTTGGCATCCAACTGTTTCACCTGCTCGGGAGTTAGCACCGCTTCGACTTGCTTGCGAAGTTCCTCGCGTTTCTGGGCGCGTTGAGCAGGAGAAAGCTTAGGTTGTCCTGAAGTTGCTGCATTTGCCGCCACCGCGTTAGATTTGGTGACATTGGAAGCGTTGGATGGCATACAAGCAGACAAACTACCTACCAAGATAGTGCCGGCGAGGATAAATGCTGCTGCGATAGTATTTCTTTTCATGATTCACTGCCTGTAAATTAACCTTCACCCACAAATCTTAGAAGCTTAAACCAGCCAGCGCATCACGCAATACTCCTAATCTAACCAGTCAAAAAGCACATAGCGCTTGTGACTTTTTTCCTAGTCCCCAACCCCAAAATCAGCCACAAAGGCTCTAACGCAATCGATCGCACCTTCGCTAAGCTGTTATGGCAAAAGGGAGAATGGGAGAGCAGAGAATGGCAAAAGGGAGAATGAGAGAGGGGAAAAATCAGGTGCATCTGTGTTTTGCAGCAATGTCAATCAAGGATTCTCTGGTGGGGTGGGGGCGGGTTTATTTAACCTGTCTGCAGGTTTGAGTCCCTCAACGAACCCGCCCCTACAGGCTAGATCAAATCCGGTAGCATCGGAATTATATAGTGCTGTCCCCGAAGAGCGAAGTCGATCGCGAGCTATACGAGCTCGCACTATCAATGATTAAAATAAATAATTCCGATGCTATCGGAAACGATATTATTTATAATGGTGCAAGATGTGAGGTGCATCTGACATCTTGTACCATTATCAATAATCTTGTAGGGGCGGGTTCGCCAACAAACTTAAACGCAGCAGACAGGTGAAATAAACCCGCCCCCACCCATAAAAAAGACCCAAATGAAATTAGTACAAGATGTGAGCTGCATCTGTGTTTTGCATTTGTCGGGCCCTCTATAGCTCGCGTGCTTCGCAAGTGCACGCGAGCAGAACACGCTCAATTAAAAATGCTTTTTACAAAAACGAGATGCTCTCAAATATTCACCTTTAACTTCTTCCTCCCATCCGTTACATCCCGCAGGTTACTCGTTGCCGAACTTCCTTCACCATAAGGGGGATAATATGTTTTTTGACTCCAAAATATCATCTATAATTAAATCAATGCGATTGCTTGAATCGCTTCAGATATTGATGGGAAAAAGTTCTATGATTCGGCTAACCTATCCGTCCTTTCGTTTATTGCTTTATTTGGAGTGGCTGCTGCTAGCGACAGCCGCATTAATAGAAATGCTGCATCAGTTTCAGTCGCTGCATTCGCTGATGTGGCGCGGGGGCGCGATCGCACTTTTCGGCATCATCGGGATGCATTTGCCCACAGTTAACTTACGCAAAAAAGTTTTATTCACCGCCCTCGAATTTGGATTGATTTTCCTGCCAATTGCCCAACAAGGATTATCCAGCCGATCGAGCTTTTTGCTATTTCTCGTCCTGCTGATGCGGAGTTGCCTAATTTTCCGGCAGCCAGGACAGATAGCAGTCTTAAGTTTAGCACTGCTGTCCTATAGTTCGCTGCTGTTGTTCAAACCAATTTTACCAGAAAAAGTCATTTCCACAGTTTGGGAATGGCGGCTAAGCAACGTGTTATTATTTGGGTTGACATTAGTATTTGCCTTGCTATTAATCAATGCCTTAATTGCCGAACGTCAAAGCCGAGAGGAATTAGAAATTGCCCACGACAAACTAGCCGTGACTCACCAGCAACTGCGCCACTACGCGCTGCGAATAGAAGATCAAGCAACATTGCAGGAGCGCAACCGCATTGCTCGCGACATCCACGACGGATTGGGACACACCCTCGCAGCTCAAACAATTCAGCTCAATAACGCCCTATTGTTCTGGAATTCCGAGGATGACAAATCCCTGGAATTTCTGAAACAAGCCAAACAACTCGGTTCAGAAGCATTGTTAGAAATTCGCAAATCTGTTTCTGTATTGCGATCGAATCCTTTGCAGGGATTATCGCTCGAAAGTGCGATCGACAAACTGCTCCAAGACTTTAAGTGCATGACTGGCAGCGAAATTTCCGACTCAATTAACTTACCTGTCAGCTGATCTCAAGAAATGAATATCACACTTTACCGTATTGTGCAAGAATCCCTGACAAATATTCACAAACACGCCCAAGCAACGCTCGTAATAGTTAAATTGCAGCAACACGCCGGACTGATTCATTTGTCGATTTCTGACAACGGCAAAGGCTTCGATCCTGCCCAGAATACTACAGGATTTGGAATGCAAGGAATGCGAGAACGAGTGGCGGCGCTGAGCGGTCAATTTGCCATTTACAGCGAGTCAGAAAACGGTTGCCGAATTTCAGTTTCTTTGCCTTCTCAAAATATTTAGGGTTGATAATTTGATGAGAATATTGTTAGTAGACGATCAGCATATTATTCGTCAAGGACTCAAAAGTATGTTAGAGTCCAATTCAGATATGCAAGTAATCGGTGAAGCAGAAAACGGACAGCGGGCGATCGCCCAAATCCCAATTTTAGCGCCCGACATCGTACTGATGGACATTCGGATGCCCGTGATGGACGGCGTAGCAGCAACCGAGGCGATCGCCAAATCCTATCCCGACACAAAAGTCCTGGTGTTAACCACCTTTGACGACGATGAATATGTCAGCAAAGCAATGCGAATGGGTGCCAAAGGCTACCTGTTAAAAGACACCGAACCCGACGAATTAGCCCTAGCAATTCGCGCTGTTTACAAAGGACACACCCAACTAGGCCCCGGATTGTTTGAAAAAGCCCTCATGATACCTGCTGTAACTAATTCCCCAGCGGTTTTACCGCCAGAATTAGAGCAACTCACTCCCCGAGAATTAGAAGTATTGCGTTTAATAGCTTCAGGTGCAAATAACCGAGAAATTGCTCAAACCTTATTTTTGTCAGAAAATACAGTTAAAAACTATGTAACAAATATTTTGAGTAGGTTGAATTTGCGCGATCGAACTCAAGCGGCGCTATTAGCTCATTCACTATTTAATCCCAAAATCTCATGACAGCTTTATACCCATTTCATAAAGTAGCGCTAGATATTACCCCCCCAACCCCCCCGCGAGTTCGGGGGGGCTAAGACTTCATCAATAGCAGATCTTTAAAAAAATGGTATAACTACTGTTTCTGTGCCGCTGGTAAAAACTCTGGATTTAGGTAGTGGAAGAATCGGAGGAATTACCAATAACTATCTGTGTTGGGGAGCTACCTATACTTATTTTGAAATGACTCGCGGCAACTTAGAATCTATTCGAGTCTTTGCGGAAATAAGTGCAGCCCGAACTTTGCGTTATGGAAACTGGGGCCCCGTGGCAAATCCTGGGGAGATTTAACTCAGGATCAGCTTATATCTGTGGCAAAAGCGATCGCCAAACATACACAATAATCCTCTTACATAAATATTCGATCGACCAGTTAACCGCAGATTTCCAGCGGATAAACACTGATGGACGCAGATAATTTAAAAAAGAACGATCGCCTGAATGCAATTGTGTTTAATGTGTGTTTAATGATTGCATTTAATACTCTCTAATTTCAGGATGGATAAATTGATAACCAGCAGCCTTAATCTTTTGATTCGACACCCTCGTATTATAAGGCCGCACGCTAGGACTTCCATCCCAAGTAGCTTTCGGCAGATTGTGACGTTCAAAAATGCGATCGAGCAATTCGCGACTCGATAGCGATACATCCCCAACTAAATTGTAAATTCCCTGCAATCGATTGTCCAATGCAAAGGTTAATCCCCCAACTATATCATCCCGATGCACCCAATTTGTAGCATCTTCCCCCGCACCGGGACGAGTGGTTCCAGCCCAGCCTCCAAAGATTTTAACTAATTCTCGACCAGGCCCGTAAATGCCACCTAAACGAAGAATGCAGGTGTGAAGATTTGGACTCGATGCTGCTAATAAAATTCGTTCTGTTTCGGCGAGAATTTCACCGTTGGGATTGGCTGGCTGGGCGGGCGATTCTTCGTTTACAAGTTTACCTTGTCGATCGCCATACACAGAATAAGTACCCGTATAAATCACCTGCTTGACTGTCGGTACTTGCTGTAAAACTGATACCAAAGTTGTCGCAGTCTCTAAGTAACTTTCCCGATAAGCACGAGGATTTGGAGCGCCGACGCACAGCATAACAGCATCTTGGTCTTGCAGTAAACTGGCGATCGCACTTGCATCATTTCCCTTAACTACGGCCACCCGCTGGGCGACAGCCTCCAATTCACTGACTCGGCTCGCCGTGGTAGTTGTCGCCGTCACGGTACAATCGGGTTTAGAGCGTAAATGTTGGGCTGTCGCAGTACCCACATAGCCGCAGCCGACGATCGCCACTTTCATAAAAAATTCTCCCTTGTATCATCCCATCTCAAATTATTACCGATTTTGGCGATCGATTCGTCAGTCAGAGCGATCGAACCTGAAGCGATCGCTACAAATTGGATTAGTTGGGATTTTCAGTCTTTAAGCGGCTTACCTTCTCGATTCACAATACGGCTTTCACCATCCTTAGCCGTGACATTTTCATAAACTCCTTCATCCCGCTTCACGTACTTGCTGAAACCCGAATTTTTATAATCCGTGTCGGATGTCGGCTTCATCAACCTCGGAGCGCTCAGCAAACGGCGCACCGGAGCATCCGCAGGGGTGTCTCCGGGTTCGCACTTAGCCAACTCGCACAGTTGGCCCCAAGTCGAAACTTCCAGGTTCATGCTGTGCGAAACTTCTAACTGCTGGTTGTTTTTGGGACAAAAATAATCGTATACAGGCATACTAAAAATCTCGTTTGCGACTACTAAAATTATTAATTGCACGGTAACATTCAGTATTATAGCTCAACATTACTAAATGTTCAAGCCAAAAAAATAAAATTTACTATTTTTAACGGTTGTTGAAACACTAAATCAGCTATATTATTAACCCTGTGATGTTGCTCCCGGATGCGATCGAGACCGAGCCCAAAAGTACCCTACCCTGAAATCGTCTCGCGCGATCGCTCGATCGACGGTTAGCAAATGCCCGCAAGACTTGCCTAAATGCCGTCAAAAGATCGATCGTCAATTTCAGACTGCACCCAAATCACAAATTCTAGGTTTCAAGTTGATTCATCTACTCACCAGCGAGGATTTACCGATGAGCGATTTCAAAGTTACACCAGAAGTAGAGCTGAACACAGCTCAAATGTTGGAGCGATACCAACTCCAAGACGAGACAATTCTGCGGCGTTGGGCAAAACTGCACGGCATCAACAGCACTCGCGGTTTCTTCTATCCCGGTGAAGTAGATTTGATGGATCACGCTCACCACCACATTTATAATTTGGGAATGAGCATTGGTGAATATCAAAGTCTTTTAGACCGCCACCGCAGCAATTCCCATACATCGGGCGATCGCAATAAAACAGTAGCAAATCAAGTTGCTGACGAAGCATACGATGCCATAGAAATGCTGAAAGAACAGTATTCTGAAGCAGTTGATTTAATGGGAGAACGTATAGCAGACCATTTCATCGATGAACTAGATTTATCAGTAATGCGACACCTTTCTCAAAAAGTTAAAGACCGCCGCGCTCTCAACGGTCAAGCTAAAAAACCCAACCGTTTTCTGCAAGTGATTAAAGCCGTGTTGCAACCGAGCAGCGAAAATACGCTTCTAGTTCCCAGAAAAGATGATGACTCTAGTTTAGAATTAGAACAGCATCACCGGCTCGGCTAGCCTACGAAAGTTGCAAGGCGAAGCGCTACTTATAGCGGTAAGGTGCGATGTGCTTCGCCCTACATAATTAGGTTGTGCCCCCAAGAGCATGAAGGCAATAAATTTGCTGTTTTTTACAACTCTAATTCACCTTTAAATTATGATCAATTTAAGACTGGAGAGAGATGTATTTTGTGCCAAATCTACATAAAATCAGAGTTGAATCTCAGCCGTCAATCTAACCAAAGGTAGAGAAATGATTAAATCTTGGATGGTAATTGGAGGTGTCGCCTTTGCAGTAGCACTCTTGGCTAACTTGCTCTCGCCCAGCGACATTCAGTGGTTCAACCGCTTGCAGCGTCCGAGATGGCTAGTATTTGAAAAAGCAATTCCCATCATTTGGACAGTAATTTTTATTTGTGCAGCTTGGTCAGCGGTGATTGTTTGGGAAAAAGAACCGGGAACTCAGGAGACTTGGCTGAGAATGGGTTTATACCTGCTTTTAGAAATAGTAACCATATCTTATACCTCTGTGATGTGCAAACTTAAGAGCCTAAAAGTCGGCACAATCATCGGCGGAACGGGCGCTATTTTAAGTGTGATGCTAGCTTTAAGCGTGTTGCAAGTTTCGCAGCCTGCGGCCCTGTTATTGCTACCTTACATACTCTGGAGTCCGATCGGCACTTACACGACTTGGGCGATGATGCACTTGAATCCGGCGGATG
>Ga0209591_10003870_pt1 | contig 17199 bp, 17 predicted proteins | sample MAT01_FD_187207 | JGI IMG/M metagenome (GOLD analysis project Ga0209591, IMG submission 187207) | Freshwater microbial communities from Lake Fryxell liftoff mats and glacier meltwater in Antarctica - MAT-01 (SPAdes) (version 2) | ecosystem: Environmental > Aquatic > Freshwater > Ice > Liftoff... | reverse complement strand
ATCGAATTGTTAACAAAAATGGTGGTGTGCGCTGGGTGCGGGACTGCTGGCAAGCGGTGTGGGACAAAACTGAAGGGCGGGTTGTCCGTTTGTGGGGCGCTTGTCAGGAAATTACCGATCGCAAGCAGGTAGAATTGAAACTGCAACTCGTTAACAAAGTTTTGCAAGCACAGATGGCATCGTCACCGCTGGCGATTAATTGTACCAGCAATGACGGCCGTACCCTTGTCTGGAATCGCGCCGCCGAAGAACTTTTTGGCTGGACGGCTGCTGAGGTTTTGGGGCAACCTTTACCGAATATTCCTGAAGGCCAAAAGCCGGATTTTTACGCGCTGCTGAAGTCTGCGGGTAATGGCAAACCGGAAAGCGGTTTGGAAGTGTCTTTGTTGAAAAAGGACGGTAGCTCGATCGATATTTGGCTGTTTGCCGCACCCGTGCGAGATGCCAAGGGCGAGACACTCGGCAGTATCAACATATTTTCTGACCTTTCAGAACGCCAGCGCATACAGGAGGAACGCCAAAAACTAGCAGGAGTGGAAAATATGGAAGAACCATTTTGGGCGCGCTATATCACTCCTCCAAAAATCAATTTAAAAGATAGTAAAAAATAACTAAAGATTAATAATGGGATGCAGATGATATTGTTGACGGTAGAAAACCCTGATGACTCGATGGACAATTAAACTATTTACAGGTTTGATGATTGTTCTTTGAGTCTGGCAGCAGACAAATCAGCGTGAGTCTGACAAGCATCACTTAACTGAATGAAATCTAAGACATTACCAATTACCTTAGAAAGGTGGAGAGCCGAACGGTGAGCTTCTTGGATAAAAGCTCTCTCCTCTATTGGATCGTCTGCCATATCATCTACAGTTAGTTGCAGATAGCCGATGATGTGATTTAGGGGTGTGCGGAGCTCGTGGGACGCTTTCAACATGAACTGCTTTTTGAGCTGTCCAAGTTCTGTCACTCGCTCACTGCGCTCTTGATAGAGGGTAGCTAGGGCGATCGCACTTCCGACTTGATCCGCAAGTTCTTGGGCGAATTCGATTTGGCACTGAGTCCAAGCTCGATCGCCTATATTTTTTCCTAAATTATCCTTAGCGCATCGCTGCAAGCTGATAATACCATTAGCTTGCTCTTGATAAGCGGTAGCAATCACTAACACCGACTGTCGGTGGAAGGGGTCATCTGCTGCAAAGGACTCAAATATCACCGGTTCTAGGGTGGCTATAGCCTGCACAAAATGAGGTGCTTCTGTTAAGGAAATTTCTACTCCCAGCATCGCTGGAAATGGCTCTTGACAGTATTCAGCAGACACTTTAACTTGCCGGCTAGAACCTTCATAGGGACAAATGATACACCTACTGGCGTCGAGCGTTTGCCCCAGGCTGTTAACTGTTTGCTGCCAAATGCCATTGAGATCCAGAGTTTTACGAATCTTTCTGCAAATTGGCAGTAACAGTTTTTGCGATTGAGCTGATATCTGCTGATTCATAGCAACCCCTTGTCTACTGGAATGACCAAATCTTGTTACTCCACCAACAGAGCAGGGATTTACTGAATTTGGCAGCCGCAGGCTGTCCAATTTTTGACTTCCGTAATTACACTTAGATGTTTTCACAGTATTTTAAAAATTATTAGCTAGTCTCAGTGCTTTCTATACAACTATCATCCAGAATGCACTTCGTCAATGGGGGTCTCAATCCCAAGGATACCAATACATACAAGCTGTGGTACCCCCACACCTAACTAGCTGCTTGCCGAAGGCTGGCTGGGAAGTGGCGGCGGCGATAGAGGTTCTTGATAAAGTGGCACAGTGAAAGTAACAGTCGATCCGAGTCCTTCCCCCATACTGTAAAAATTTACTGTACCGCCCATTGCTTCTATTAGTTTTTGAGAAATAGCCAATCCCAAACCGGTGCCGCCGTATTGCCTGGTACGATCGCCGTCCACCTGAAAAAACGACTCAAATAATTTATCTTGTTTGTCCAGAGAAACCCCAATGCCAGTATCAGCGACTCTGATTTTGACCATTCCGGGGAACTCCTGATTGTTAACAGTCACTTTTTTCTTAATAACTTCGGCACTGATGCGAATCCCCCCTTCCCCGGTAAATTTAATTGCATTTCCGGTGAGGTTCAATATTACTTGAAGCAGGCGTTGGTAGTTGCCGTACAAAATGATCTCGTCCTCGGATGCGGGTTTTTGGATTTGAAATTGCAATCGTTTTTGCTGGACTTGAATCCGCGTAAAATTCTCAACTTGCTGCAACAGTTCGCCGAGTTTGATGGGAGCGAAGTCTAACTCCATTTTGCCCGCTTCGATTTTAGCGATATCCAAAATATCGTTAATCACATTGAACAAGTGTAATGCCGATCGGTAAGCTTCTTCGATAAATTGGTGCGCTTCTTCGGGGTCATCTGCCATGCCGTCCACAAGCAGTTTCAGGAAGCCGAGGATGCCGTTGAGAGGGGTACGGAGTTCGTGAGAAGTATTGGCAAGAAATTGACTTTTAAGTTGGGAAAGAGCCACGGCTTCGGCGCGGGCTTGTTCTAATTCTTGGTAAAGTGTAGCGTGGGCGATCGCACTGCCGACTTGAGCGACTAACTCGCGGGCGAATTCGAGTTCGACTGGACTCCATTTTGGGGAACTGCCGCAGCGGTGCAAACATATCAGGGCATTGGGTTGGTCTTCATAGGAGGTAGCTGCTACTAGCACGGAATGGCGATCGAAGCGATCGGCGACGGGAGAGGCATAATCGACTGCTACGGGTTTTAAGGTGGCTAAAGTTTGAATCCACCCCGGCTGTTCGGCTGCGCGCAGTTCTAATCCCAGCATCGAAGAGTAAGGTTCTTGGCGGTACTCAGCTACTACTTTAAAAGTTTTCGATTGGAGATGGTCGATTTGAGCTAGGGAAAGCGGGGGCGATCGATCGCTGGCAATTGACTGTTGTAATTCGGCTGCTGGGCCTGGATAATTTTGCTGATTTTCTGAGGCAAGGAAGGGGGAGGATTCGAGATTTTCACTGTCTTTTGTGGAGGAACAGATGATGCAGCGGCTCGCGTTCAAGACTTGACCCAAACTGTTAACTGTTTGTTGCCAAATTGTCTCTAGGTCGAGGGTTCTGTGGAGGTTTTGAGCGATTTGGGAGATGATTTTGCGATCGATTTTTGAGTAGGGAGGGAGCGATCGACTGGGGTTGCGGCTTGCGGGAAGCAGCATTTGTTGGCGCGCGTCGGAGGGGGATGGCAAATCTCGATAGAGCATGAATTCTGGGGAATCTGGTGGCCTGTCTGTGGGTTTGTCAGACAGCAGTCTTCCCATAACTAAGACTTTTGTAGCTTGGCCGTTGGAGTCGATCGCCGGAGTGACTGTCAAATCGAACAGAAAATATTGTCCGGCGTGGCAAAATGGATAGCTGAACCTTTGCGGGACGAGGGTTTCTAGCACCCTGCGTAGGCGATCGAGATAAGGTACAGGGGCGATGGGTTGTAGGGTTTCGCTGAGGGGGCGATCGACAATTTCTGCTGCTGTGAGGTTGTACTGATCGGCTTTTTGCCAGTAAAAAGATAGATATCGACCCCTTGCGTCTTGGGTAAATACTAATTCTGCCCCTAACTCTTGAAAAAATGCTGTAGAGGCGAGGCTCGATCGCCGGAAATCGGTGTTAGAGTCCATCATGAGTTGGGGATGAAAGTAGTTCTGATTTTTTAATCTTAAGTTTTTGATTAAAAACTCAAGATTAAAAATTGTTTTCGGCTTCGATCGTTAAGTTGTGAGTTATTGCAGAAGGAAGTTTGGCAACGAGTAATGTACGGGATTTAACGGATAGGAGGAAGTTCGGCAACGGATTTAACGGATTTAACAGATGTCACGGATAGAAGGAATTGACCGTTTATGTTTCAGCAATTAAGAACTTCCTCACCGTCGGGCGCGGTTGCTATATTAATTAAAAAGTTGTTGGCTCTTTAATTGATAATTCACCGCTCAACACTCACAATTCACAACTATTTTAGGCTGATACCATTGAGTCTTGAGTTATTAATGAACTCAAACAATATTAATTATTTAATTCAGAACTCAACTCAAAACTCACAACTATTTGTTGTCAGCCATTTTGGGGAATTAAAAAATACCAATTAAGATTTAGGAATTAGTAGTCTGCACTAATTAACGATCGAGTTTGAAAATTCCACCAAAATTTGAGGCTGCGGGTAACTCAAGTCGGGGACTGGCTGGCGTTTTTTTGCCGTCACAAGAGAAAAGTTCCCAGGTTGTGAGTTTGCCCAGATTGCTCCGAACAACCTGTATTTCGCCCTAAAATCTGCCGGAGATCGCAGCCAGAGTTCGCGCGGGCGAAATTTCACACCCAGCAGATTTGCACGCGCTGTATCGGGCGAGAGAGGACAGAACCTCAGTCGTTCCACTCGCCACGGGGCGGGACTGGAGGGTTGCGACGCAAGCTCATAGCCTGATCGTCTTCGCGGCGCTCGCCTCTGAGCCACTGCTTGATTGCTGTTTCAATGACTTTGCTGGGGTCATTCGTCAAGTGCTTAATTTGGTCTAGCAGTTCAGAATCTATATGGATAGATAGTTCCACTTTTTCTGACGAACTGTGGGAGGGTGTGCTTGACTGGCTCATCGTTAAAAAATCCTAGTTTTAATTCTTAAGTTTCAATTCCTTCTAGGAATTTACGCCTTTTTGTTTTGAAGGAAGTGTTTTGAAGGAAGTGATGCCTTATCCCTGGTAGAGATGCACAGCGGATCAAAACCTGTATTTTTTACACCCTTACCGTTCCGCTTCCGTCATTTGACCAAATTATCTGCTTCTTGTCAAGCGCTAGCAACTTCTCATGGATATTTTTAAAGTTGGCGATCGCCTTTTCTAGAATAACCTGACTGGACTGGAGGTTTGAGGGCGAATGTTGGCGATCACCAATATTCCCAACCGTTGACCAGCTTTTTATACAATAACAGAGATTAAATTTTTTTCCCAGCAGGGCGTTTTGACTGAAGTGCGGTTTATGAACATAGCATAAATATAATGGATCTGTCAACCCACCGCCCATAAAAAATTAAATTGGATCTAAGTCTCTAAATGACTATAAATGACTGTAGATTGAATGAAGTTTTATAATACAACAAAAGTCAATCTTTTGCCCATAGGTTTTATGACAAACGTTCCTGTATCTCGCATTCGTAATTTTTCGATTATTGCTCACATCGACCACGGAAAATCCACCTTGGCAGATCGCCTGTTGCAGGCGACTGGGACTGTTCAAGCACGAGAGATGAAGGAGCAGTTTTTAGACAATATGGATATCGAACGCGAACGTGGCATTACGATCAAGCTGCAAGCGGCTCGGATGAATTACACTGCCAAGGACGGTCAGGAGTACGTGCTGAACCTGATCGACACTCCCGGACACGTGGACTTCTCCTACGAGGTTTCGCGATCGCTCGCTGCTTGCGAAGGGGCGCTGCTGGTGGTAGACGCATCTCAAGGCGTGGAAGCACAAACCTTGGCAAATGTCTACCTTGCCTTGGGAAATAATTTGGAAATTATTCCGGTTCTAAATAAAATTGACCTACCGGGGGCGGAACCGGAACGGGTTAAAGGGGAAATTGAAGAGATTATCGGTCTGGACTGTAGCGGGGCGATTGAGGCTTCTGCTAAGGAAGGAATTGGTATTGATGAGATTTTGGAGGCGATCGTGGAATTGGTACCGCCGCCACAGGATACTGTTGATAAACCGCTGCGGGCGCTAATTTTTGATAGTTATTATGATGCTTACCGTGGGGTAATTGTGTATTTCCGGGTGATGGACGGAAGTGTCAAAAAGGGCGATCGGGTTTTGTTGATGGTTTCGGGGAAGGAATATGTGATCGATGAATTGGGCATCCTGTCACCGACGCAAGTGCAAGTAGACGAACTGCACGCGGGAGAAGTTGGTTATCTGGGGGCGGCAATTAAGGCAGTAGCTGATGCTCGCGTCGGGGATACGATTACTTTGGTCAAAAAGCCTGCATCGGAGCCTTGGCCGGGTTATACAGAGGCAACTCCGATGGTTTTTTGTGGCTTATTCCCGATCGATGCTGACCAATTTCCAGATTTGCGGGAAGCTCTAGAAAAACTGGAACTCAACGATGCGGCGCTTTCCTACGAACCGGAAACTTCGAGCGCAATGGGATTTGGTTTCCGCTGCGGTTTCTTGGGTTTGCTGCACATGGAAATTGTGCAGGAAAGACTGGAGAGAGAATACAATTTGGATTTGATTGTTACGGCTCCTTCTGTGGTTTATCAAGTCACCACAATTAAAGGAGAAGTGTTAACAATTGACAATCCAAGTCACTTGCCAGATCCTCAGTATCGGGAGAAGATTGAGGAACCTTATGTGCGGGTAGAAATGCTGTCGCCGGAAACTTATGTGGGCGCGCTGATGGAATTGTCTCAAAATCGGCGAGGCATTTTTGTGGATATGAAGTATCTGAGTCAGGGGCGGACTACGCTGGTTTATGAGTTGCCTTTGGCTGAGGTGGTGACGGACTTTTTCGATCAGATGAAATCGCGATCGCGCGGTTATGCTAGCATGGAGTATCACATCATCGGTTATCGCGAAAATCCGCTGGTGAAATTGGACATTTTAATTAATGGCGAGCCAGTGGATGCTTTGGCGATGATCGTGCACCGGGATAAGGCTTACAATGTTGGCCGGGGCTTGACGGAGAAACTCAAGGAGTTGATTCCCCGCCACCAGTTTAAGGTGCCGATTCAAGCGACTATTGGGGCTAAGGTGATTGCTTCGGAACATATTCCGGCTTTGCGGAAGGATGTGTTGGCGAAGTGTTACGGTGGTGATATTTCGCGGAAGAAGAAGTTGCTGCAAAAGCAGGCGAAGGGTAAGAAGCGGATGAAGTCTGTTGGTACTGTGGATGTGCCGCAGGAGGCTTTTATGGCTGTGCTTAAGCTCGATCGCGATTCGTAATTTGTGTGTTGGGGCGATCGCGCGTGCGATCGTCCCTCTTGTCTGGTTAAATTATGGGATGCACGGGTGGCCAGAAACCGGGTTTTTTACGAAAATTCTGCGTTGTAGCCCGTAGAATTGGTAAAAACCCGGTTTCTTTGGTTTGGGAGTGCGATCGCAAACTGATAGACATCTTGCACCATTCTCAATTATCCCGCTCTGGAGCTAGCCGGTTATAATTAAGGGCATAATTGTTACTTGAATTTACTCTTATGAATCCTCAAATATTACTAAAGCCGTCGGCAAAATTAGCTGATTTTTCCTTGACAGTCCTCATAGAAGAAACTGAGGGGAAGTATCAGGCGATGGTGTTGGGTTTGCCAGACTGTAAGGCCCAGGGGAATACTCGCGAAGAGGCTATTACTAATATTAGCAGCATTTTGGGCGATCGGCTAGAAAAAGCTGAACTCATTTCTCTGGAAATTCAACAGCCAAAACCAGATCATCCCGGCTTGACAGTCCTCATGGAACAGGAAACAGAAGGAAATTATCATGCAATGGTTCTAGGTTTGCCCGACTGTAAGGCCCAGGGGAATACTCGTGAAGAGGCTCTTACAAAGATTAGCAGCATTTTGGGCGATCGCTTAGAAAAAGCTGAACTTATTCATCTGGAAATAAAACCACCAAAACCAGAGCATCCGTGGATGAAGTTTGCTGGTAAGTACAAAGACGATCCGCAATTCGATGATATGCTGGAGGATATACAAGCTCTTCGTCGCGAGCGAGATGCGGAAATGGAAGAGTATTACCGGAAACTTGATGCGGAGGAAGCAGCTAAGTGAGTTTGTGGGTACTCGATACGGATCATTTATCTCTTTTGCAAAGAGGTTATCCGCAAGTAAGACAGCGCATTAATGCAGTCAGTTCTGAAGAGATTGCAATTACAATGGTTACAGTTGTAGAACAATTGTATGGACGACTTAATCAGATTAAAAGTGCTAACTCAGAAGATGCACTGACTTTTTCTTACAGACAACTACGGGAAACATTGGAGGATTTCAGAAATATCAACTTACTTGATTTTGACCTAGATGCTTACAACTCTTATACAGATTTGGTGCGTCAAAGAATTCGCATCGGTACGCAGGATTTGCGGATTGCGGCTACGGTGATTTCCAGAAATGGCGTTTTGGTGACGCGGAATCGGCGGGATTTTGAGCGTGTACCGGGTTTGAGGTTTGAAGATTGGACGCTGGATGAGTCGGGTGAGGGGTAAAAGGGCGATTCCCTACGGGATAGCTGCGCTCGCGCGTACTTGACCAAAGAAGTCAGTTAAAGTTAGATAGCGCATTATGCCAGTTTTTGGTAGAGTTCAGCATTTTTTGTGAGGACGTATTCCATAGCATTTTCTTCTCGTTTCTCTCGTTCCCAGGCAGAGCCTGGGAATGCGTATCTGGAGGCTCTGCCTCCAAACAATATAACAATATTGATATTACCAAATTCTTTAAGCAGTCGGGGATCTAACATCTATCGGATTGTACATTTAATTAGAATAATTTTTATGATAAACTGGAATTAGTCGATTAAAGGAGAGAGTTGTGTATGATCGCGCAAGTTGAAACGAAAACCTACCAGGCTGAGGAATATCTAGAATTGGAAATCAATTCTGAAGAGCGACATGAATTTATCAATGGGGAGATAGTTCTGATGGCAGGTGGCACACCAAATCATAGCGAAATTACGAGCATCTTAAATTCTGTATTGAGAGTAAGTCTCAAGGGTAAACCTTACAGTATTTTTGCATCAGATCAACGCCTTTGGGTTCCGCAACTTAATAATTATACTTATCCCGATGTGATCGTTGTGGCGAAACCAGTCGAGTTGCAGTCTGGACGGACGGATACAATTACTAATCCCGTGCTGATTGCGGAAGTGCTTTCTAAAAGTACCAAAGCTTATGACCGAGATGAAAAGTTTGCTGCTTATCGGAGTATTCCTAGTTTTCAGGAGTATTTATTAATCGACCAATATCGGCTACAGGTGCAGCAATATTCTAAAACTGAAGCGAATAAGTGGATTTTTTCGGAATATAGCTGTGCGGGCGATCGAGTTATATTAACCTCTATTCCTGTGGAATTTTCCGTGGCAGATTTGTATGAAAATATTGAGCTTGATGTGATGCCAAATCCGGCTTAAATATCGAGGCGGATTTGGTTTGTATAGGAGCGGTTTAAATCGCCCTGTCTGATTAATCGATCGCCCCAGATTCCCTAGTTCTCACCAACAAACCATATTTCGGGGCAAAAATCATCGCCAACACAAACAGCAGCGTTTGCAGCACAACAATACATCCGCCCGTCGAACCATCAATGTGATAGCTGATATAAGTTCCCATGACGCTAGAAAATACGCCAGAAGCCATCGCAATTAGCATCATGTGGTCAAAATTATCGCTCAATAAATAGGCGGTTGCTCCCGGAGTTACTAACATTGCTACTACTAAAATAATGCCGACTGTCTGAAGTCCGGCAACTGCTGTCAGTGATAGCAAAGATAGCAAAACGTAATATAGAAAAGTGATATTTAAACCGATCGATCGCGCGTGAGTCGAATCAAAACAAAACAGAATTAAATCTTTGCGTAAAATTGCCAGCGTCACTAGGGTAATGACACTAATAATCACAGTTTGAACAATATCCGAATCCGAAATCCCTAAGACATTGCCAAATAAGATATGCGTCAAGTCGATCGAACTTCTGATTTTAGAAATTAACACTAAACCAAAGGCAAAAAATCCGGTAAACACTAAACCAATTACCGTATCTTCTTTAACGCGAGTTTTTGCTTTGATAAAGCCGATCGCAATTACCGATCCCACACCAAACACAAACGCCCCCACCGCCAAAGGAATATTCAGCACATAAGCAATCACAACCCCCGGCATCACCGCATGAGAAACCGCATCACCCATCAATGCCCATCCTTTCAAAGTCATATAGCACGAAAGCGCCGAACAAACAACCCCTACTAAGGCGCTGACTAAAATCGCTTTCACCATAAATTCATACTGCAACGGTGCGGCAAACCACTGAATTAAGTCCATTATTGCTCCTCCCGATCGACTTGAGTTAAACGATTTTTGGCCAAAGATAAATCGCCGATCGCACCACCAAAGGTACGAGAGAGATTTTCCTGGGTAAACACATCCGAGGTGTTACCATAGGCGAGAATGCTGCGATTAATTAACACTACTTGGTCGCAAAATGTGGTAATAGAGTCTAAATCGTGAGTTGAAACGAGAATTGTATGCCCTGTTTGCCGCAATTCCATCAGCAAATCAATCATCATTTTCTCAGTTTTGATATCAACTCCGGCAAAGGGTTCATCCAGCAGCAAAACCGTTGCTTGTTGCGCCAAAGCCCGCGCAAAAAAGGTGCGTTTCTTTTGTCCGCCAGATAATTCTCCGATTTGCCGATCGCGCATTGGCCACATTTCCACCCTTTCCAAGCTTTCTCGCACCGCTTGTTTGTCGATCAATCGAGGAATCCGCAACAGATTCATGTAGCCGTAGCGCCCCATCATCACCACATCAAAAACATTCACCGGAAAATTCCAATCTACCTCCTCCGACTGAGGTACATAAGCTACCAGATTGCTTTTTTGGACTTGACGAATCGGCAATCCATTCATCAAAATTCGTCCAGTAGTCGGCCTCACCAGCCCCATCATCACCTTGAATAGCGTCGATTTTCCCGCGCCATTCATCCCCACCAAACCGCAAATTGTCCCCGCTTTAAGTTGCAACGAGGCGCTATGTAAGGCGACTTTACCATGATAAGCAACCGTCACATTTTCAATATCGACGCTGATTCCATCCATACCAGTTTCTCCAAATTACCAATTATCAATTACCGCAGGACTTACCCAGGGGGCTAAAAACCCGGTTTCTTCCTAGATACCTCGTTGCAGAAGCCAACATTTTTGTAGAAACCGGGTTTTTGGGGACTATCTATGGGCTTCTCCTTGGACTTACGCAGGGGGCTAAAAACCCGGTTTCTTTCTAGATACTTCGTTGCAGAAGCCAATATTCTCGTAGAAACCGGGTTTTTTGGGTTAACTGTTCTCCTTTAATTTCCTTGTAAACCTTTTATCAAAGTATTGACGTTATATTCAAGCATCTTAAGGTAGGTTGATGCGGGCCCTTCGGATGGAGATAGGGAATCGACATAAAACACCCCAGCAAATTTTGCGCCTGTTTCCTTTGCTACCTGAAGCTGTGCTTCGTTGCTGACGGTACTCTCGCAAAATACGGCGGGTATTTTGTTGGCTTTGACTGTATTAATCACCCGTTCAACTTGTTTCGGTGTAGATTGCTGTTCGGCATTTACAGGCCAAATGTAAACTTCCTTTAGTCCGTAATCACGGGCAATGTAAGAAAATGCACCTTCGCAACTTACTATGTAGCGTTTGTCGGGGGGAATCGCTGAGATAGCTTGTTTGAGCTTTTGATCGATCGCCCGAATTTCATCACTATATTTTGTGGCATTCGCGTCATAGGTTGTAGCATTAGCCGGATCGACATTTGCTAAAGCCTTGCGAATATTTTCAACGTAAATTAAAGCATTTTTGGGTGACATCCAAGCATGGGGATTCGGTTTGCCTTGATAAGAATCCTCAGCAATATTAATCGGCTTAATTCCTTCACTCAAAGTAATGCGAGGAACTTTGGGGAAACTGTTATAAAATCGAGTTGCCCAGCGTTCCAAATTCAATCCGTTATCCAAAATTAGACTAGCACCTTGCCCCCGTTTTAAGTCGCTGGGGGTGGGCTCGTAGCCGTGAATTTCAGTACCCGGTTTGGTAATGGATTCAACATTTGCCTTGTCACCAGCGACATTCTGCGCCATGTCTGCCAGCACCGTAAAGGTAGTGAGAATGACTTTTTTGTCTTTTCGGGCCGAATTGGTGGCGGTTGGGCTAGAAGCTCGATTTTGATTGGTTTGAGGCTCTACCGTCGTCTGAGTGTTGCACCCGCTGACGCACACTCCCAGCAACAGCCCCAATCCAATTATCTGATACTGTTTCCAAACGGGAGAGGAGAGGAGGGATAGGGGGAAAGGGCGAGATGGAGTGAGAATTTGACGCTTTTTCAGCATATATTCCAAAATGCTAGCTAAATTTGCCACAGATTACGGCAGACAGCCCGATCGACGATCGCTGATTTTCATAATCTTTTCATTTTTTAAATTTATCACAGAACCCGTAAAAATGAAAGAATTATGAAAAATGGGGTAAATGGGCGATCGCCCCAGCAGAATCAGTATTTTGTGAAATATCTAAAATAGTGCTAATATCTCGGCAGATCGATCGGCTCTGATGGGGAACAGCCATCAGACGCAAGGGGGAAAGTTCGGTGAAAATCCGGCGCTGTCCCGCAACTGTAATGAGATAATACTAGGATAGTTAAATCTCTGAGTCAGGATGCCCGCCGATTTGTTTACCTGTTGTTTTCATCTGCGAGGTATAGATGATGGTTAGTTCAGTATTTTTACAATTAATCTGCTGTTGTTGTCGGTTTGTCGATCGCGAATGACAAGGGAATTTTGGATTTTGTGACAAAAGTTGGAAATTTATGCAGATCGCGTGTTATGAACATATATGCAAGCACTGGGAAGAATTTTAACCCTCCCGGAAATCCTCAAATTTACCCAATTCTCCTCATGTCGAAGCAAAAATCAATTTCTATTTCCAAAGTAACTCGCTACCAAAATGCAGCGCTGAATTACTATTTGGGGCTGACAGATTCGCCCTATCTTCATTACGGCTATTGGAAGACTCTGCCTGTGCCTGCTGATGAACTCACGATCGCGCGCCAGCGCAACGCTCAGCAAGCTTACACAGATAAATTGTTAGATTTTATCCCCAAAGAAGTCAAGACTGTGCTGGATGTAGGATGCGGGATTGGGGGAAATGCGGCTTATTTGCTCGATCGCGCTTTTGCAGTAGAAGGACTCGCACCCGATCCGTTCCAACAACAGCGCTTTCTCAAGTGTACAGGCGATCGCGCCATCTTCCACCTCACCAAATTTGAAGACTTCCAAGCCACCCACTCCTACGATTTAGTCCTCTTTAGCGAAAGTAGCCAATATATGTCTGCTGTCGATATAGCTAAAGGTGCGGCGGCTGTACTCAATCTTGGAGGCTACGTACTGCTTGCGGATATGATGCGATCTAATCCTAATTATACAGAAGGAATGTTTTCCAACTGTCATGTTGTCAAAGAGCTGGAAACTGCATTGATGCAAGCGGGGTTTAATTTAGTAAAAGCTGAGGATATTTCTGCTCATATATTACCGACAATCGACCTTTCTGTCGATACTTTCCGCAGGTATGGACTGAACACAATGATTTATGTTGCCGATTTAATTTCGATCGCGGTTCCGCCCATTCATAAATTCCTGCGTTGGATATTTCGCCGCTGGTTTAAGAAGTTGGTGGTTGAAGGATTGGAGGCGAGTCAACTTTTTGAACAGCATCTTTGTTATGAGATTCAACTTTGGCAGTTGATAGAAAAAGATGGACGTGGTTAATAGAAGACTCGGCGGTTGAAACCGCGTCGATACAGACAAAACCCGCCTCCGCGGGTTGAATAAAAAGCCGTTAAATTACGTTATCTTCTTCAGTCCGCGGAGGCGGACATCGTTTATATAGTCGCGAATTCCATTCGTACGTCCTATCTTATCTTATCTTATCTAATTACCAATATATGTCTCAATCAATTCTCGAATTCGATCGCACTTTCTACTCATATCCCTGCGGTTCGCGAGTAGCAATTCAGGATTTAAGCCTGAAAATCCCCGCTGGGAAACGCTGCGGACTCATCGGTCAAAACGGCTGCGGCAAAACCACCTTTTTCCTGTTAGCAAACGGCTTATATCAACCGCAACAGGGCATCATTAGCTGGGAAGGCGAACCGTTTCGCTACGATCGCAAATCTCTCATGAAACTGCGCCAACAAATCGGACTCGTCTTTCAAAATCCCGAACATCAATTAGTCGCTTCCACGGTAGAAGAAGATATCTCCTACGGATTGTACAACTTAGGATTGCCAGAATCCGAAATTGCTCAACAGGTAGAAAAGGCGATCGAGCAATTCGACTTAAGCGAACTCGCCCGCGAACCAATCCACAACCTTAGTTTAGGACAAAAAAAGCGCGTTTCGATCGCCGATATCATGGTGCTCAAGCCCAAACTGCTGCTGTTAGATGAACCGACAGCCTATCTCGATCCGCGCCACACCAGACAACTCATCGGTTTGCTGCAACAAATTCACGCAGCCGGAACCACCATACTTTTAGCAAGTCACGACCTCGATTTCATCTACCGCTGGGCTGATTGGGTGTTTGTGATGGATTGCGGAAAACTGATTCTAGAAGGAACACCGGAAGCCGTTTTTGCTCAACGAGATGTCTTGGAACAATTGCAGCTTGGTGTACCGCTGGCGATCGAGCTAATCGACCAAATAAAGGCGATCGTTGAGAAAAATGATAACTCAAAAATGCCCGCTTTCGAGGAATTGCAACAACAAATTTTACAAGCACAGAGGCTGCTTTAAAGATTAACTATCATCGCAATTATACCCCTTTTGATGCCGTTACAGACTGTACAATTGGCTGGGATGGGGAATGTTGAATCAGTCGCATCAATAAGCGCAACCCTTCATTAACTGCGCCCGAATCTGGAAAAATTGTTGCAACATCAGGATCTAGTTGGACTGTTAGGGTGGATTGTTTGCGTCCTTGACCACGGGCTACAACAGAGAGTTGAGTAAAGTCATATTCGGGGCGCAAATCATCATCCATTTCAGAGGTCTGACTCATAAGCTTTACGTTCTTTGCGGGTAACGGGACGAGCGCTGATTAGGCGCGTGATGCCTGCACGGTCAGTGTAAGCGACAACTAACAATCGTCCTTTGGCTGATTCTCCCATGATAATGAAACGTTGCTCTTGAAAGGAGTATTCTGGATCACCAAAGGTTAAAAACAACGGATCATCAAACACAGAAGTGGCTTCATCGAAAGAAACATTATGCTTGGCAAGGTTGCTTCTGGCTTTTTCTTCATCCCACTCAAATAACATGGCTCCAATTTACAACGTCTGCTTTCTCAGATTATACCAAATTTTGGCACAAAAGCAGCAACTTTTCAAACAAGACCTAATGCTTTTAGGGTTAGCGAACCCACAGTACCATCAACCCCTAAACGCTTAGTTGCTGATTGAAATTGCTTGACCGCAGCTTCAGTTACCGCATCAAATATGCCATTAACAGGAATATCGATTTTGGTCAACTGATTACTAACTAAAGACTCCTGATTTTTTTTAACATCATCACTTGTCATGAGTATTGTTTGCAGTCTTAGCGCACTGTGTATCCTACTAACTTTATTTCTTAGTCCCCCTCTACTCCGACGAAAGTTTGTGTATTTGCTGTTTCAACGGCCGAATTCCTTCGATCGTACCAACTTTGCAGCGCCAACCGATGAACTTCGCGCCAACTAACATTTTTAAGTCGGGCAATTTCCGCACAATCTTCGTATTCCGGCTGCACGTTAACAATCGTTTCTCCAGACTTCGCAACTTTTATTTGCACTTCGCCGTATTCTGTCTGAACTTTGTGGAATTCTCGATGTAAAATAGTTCTCTGTTGAATCGATCGCCTAATACCCAAAGTAGTAGTCTCGCGAAACATAACTGCTTCGCAAGCATCCTGAAATTCGGGATGACAAATCACAGTTAATAACACTCCCAACCGCGACTTTTTCATCACAATCGGCGCAGTGAACACATCCAGAGTTCCAGCCACAAACAAAGCATCAAAAACATAACCGATCGCCTGCGGACTCAAATCATCAATTTGCGTTTCCAAAACACAAATTGTTTCTTCCGAATTAGTAATAGGTAACACGTAATCAATTGAATCTTCCCTCTTTCTTCCATCCGTTAAATCCGCTACAAAATCCGCTGCCAATCTTCCCTCTCCCCTCTTTCTTCCATCCGTTACATCCGTTACAAAATCCGCTGCCGAACCTTCCTTCCTACCAATCCAGAGGCGCAAAATGTTAGGAATTGCCAGATTTCGAGAACCCGCACCCAAACCAATTTTCAGAACCTGCATCGACGGTGGCGCACCGAAAGCCGTGGCGAGAGTACAGGCGATCGCAGTACCCGTAGGAGTGCACAATTCGCGATCGATCCCATTGCTATAAACAGGCACTCGGTGAGTTTCCCACAACCGCATCACAGCAGGCGTGGGCACCGCCAACCTACCATGTGCAGCCTTCACCGTACCCCCACCAGTCGGCATCGGCGAAAAGTAAAACTCGTCAATATCCAACCAATCCAAACCCAAACAAGTACCGACAATATCAACAAGTGCATCCGTAGCCCCCACCTCATGAAAATGAACCTCATTTGCTGGAATACCATGCACAGAACCTTCTGCATCTGCTAATTTGCGAAATATCTCCAAACTCCACGCTTCCACCCGCGGAGGCAACTTTGCCAAGACAATAATTTGCTCAATTTCTGGCAAGTTGCGATGATGAGTGTGGCTAATTTCTGCCTTTTCTTCGCCGTGACTGTGAGAATGTTCTTCCCCGTGATGATGATGATGGTGGTGCCGATTGTCGAAAGTCGGGGATTCCGTTTCCGAGGGATCGAGGGCGGAGTCAGCAGCCGGATTGTTTGATTTTAGAGGCAAATCGGCCACTAAATCCACATAAAATTTAGTTGCTTGTTGAGTATTGCGGTGAACTAATTCCGCCCGCAAGTGGTACTCAGTCGAAATGCCTAGTAAATTTAGTTTGTCAATTAGGTAGTCTAAAGGAACACCAGCGTGGAGGAGAGCTCCAATACACATATCGCCAGCAATGCCGGTTGGACAGTCAAAATAAGCTATTTTATTCATTATTAGCAATTAATTTTCAACATTGATTGTTTTAGCACATTTGTCGATCGCCCACTTAGCCTACAAAATCTTAACATGGCAATTATTTACGGAATCCATCCAGTTGCACCCCAAAAAGACCGGATCGAGAAGATTGCAAAAGCTCTCAAAGATGGGGCAGTGATGCTTTATCCCACAGATACAGTTTACGCGATCGGCTGCGATCTAAATTCTAAATCTGCGGTAGAACGAGTCAGGCAGATCAAGCAACTATCCAATGATAAG